>JGI24022J15233_10004633_pt1 | contig 14275 bp, 11 predicted proteins | sample Ectturendosymbi2_FD_15233 | JGI IMG/M metagenome (IMG submission 15233) | reverse complement strand
TTGCTTGTTTCGGTGTTGTTGTTATCTCTACGTCACAATAACTGCGAGCTTTCTGTTTTCAGATGACATCTGCTACTTTGCTTTGTCGGGCCACTTGCACGATGATAGCCCTGACACGTGTACGTCATTATTCTTGAGTTTTATAGAAGTTGAGCAGAAGACTTTATAAACAAAAAAGTGTCAAAATCGAGTATAAACAGTATTTGCATCTTTAAACGAGTTCATTTCAACCAAAGGCAAATGCACTTTTACCACCCCACGAGCAACAGGTCGTTCCATTCTAGAAAAGCGGTACTTTATGATGATGCATTTACAGGTTAGCCTAATGATTTTTAAATTATCATTTTAACTATTTTGACGTTCTTTGACAACCTAGAACAATGCTTGAAAATCAATTTCCTATTTAAAAAACAATTCTGGATTCAAACCCGTCGCCTTTGTGGAGACTAGTTACTGGAACAATGTTTCAAGAGCCAGTGCTCCTTAGGCTAGGCTGCTCTTTTCACAACTAAACTTGGTTTTATATCCAAGCGAACAATTTTCCTGTCCTATGAGCGAAACACCAGCAATGAAAGACATGGCATATTCTAAGTTATTTGTCCAAGTGTTCTAGCAACCAGCTTAACCGAAGAGGTAATATAACTGATGTCTGATGGAATTGCTAACGGTTTGCAATAGAGTGAAAGGTATAATTGAGCAACTTTGAGCCAAGCGCTTGAAGAACAAATTTTTGCTGGTATTTGTTTCGGGAACACGTAAGCCGTCTCTCGCGATTCCGGATTCACACACCACGCAACAAGCGTTGCTAAAAATCACTTCTCGCCCGCTCGCCGAAGGAACCGCAACAAAAACCGGACTTTCTTTTAACAGCAAATTGCGGCAACTGTAATTATCTCGCGGCGATTCGCGCGAGCCTCTGAGTCACAGTTTTTGTTCTGGTCGGCGCTGAAGGCCGCCGGACGACAAGTTAAAAACGGCTGCCCGCCATGATGCATCGGAGCTCTATGGTCGGGCAAGGTAATTAATCACAGCAAAAGACGAAGAGATCCATCTTCTACAAGTCAATGCACACAATAATCTCCGCTCAAAAGCGCGGGCAAAATCAAGTGATGGGTTGGCGCAGAGCAGCCCAGTTGGCCGCGACGCACGTTTGACAAGCTGACGGTTGCTCGCAGTAACGATGTTTAAAAGTTCCTGTTCGTTTTTGTGCTCCTTCAAGTTGAAGAGCAGCGCGCCTTCCTGCGAAGGAGCTGTCTCACTTCGCACCTGCACGGCCTGTTTTGCGGTTGTTTTTAATACAATTTTCAACGCAAACAACATGTAGACAGCGGCCGGCCAACCGCGCGCGTATAGGGATGTTACGGAGTGAATTACGTCACTGATATGTGAATGCAAGGTCGTCAAAGCGAGCGACTGACATCTACTGTCTTTGTGTAAGATCAGAGCAATAGTTCTATAGTAAAAACCAAATGCTTTTCTTAATTACTACACAATTCCTGGCGTACATTTAAATACAACAATAAGAAATCAGATATTCTGCTCATTTTTCAGTTTTGCTTCGCGGCAACACATGAACTGGACTACCCATGTCCCGAAGCAATCAGAGAGGGCGCAGTGGCCACTTGTACGCAAGCGTTGGTTGACAACGCACAGAAGCTGAACCGCGTCGACCACAGGACTGGGCTTACAAGCTCACGGACATTGAATGTACGAACAAGCAGCGTCACAGCCAAGCTGAACTGAAGCCAAGGGGCTTCAAGTTTGTACCCCTGCGCCAAAAGGACAAAATCAGTTGGACAGAGGCCGGCCATCGTAGTGAACACATATTATTGTAGTAGACTAAGCAGAGAACCATCTTTGCCTGCGTAACGACGTACTTTTAACGTTTCTGTTGTTGTGATAGCATTTAGTTTGGTGTTTATGTTTCACACACGGTGGCGCCTGATAAGCGCGTTAAGGGACAGCGTTGGAAGTTGCCAGCATCTGCAACCAGGGGACGCCAGGATTCGCGAATTGCCACAACAAGCACGTTCTTGTTTAAAAACTACCGCCATGATACACACCATAATCAGTGTATTCCCTTGCGAGGCGTTTTCCACGTTGGTGCAACTTACGAAGAGGTTTAGCGACAGTATACATTTCAATTTGTAAACAAAAATGTTTGCACCATTTTCAGTCAGCGAATGTGGTAAAAAAACTGCTGTTCAAAAACAAGAACCAAAAGTGTTTTGAATTAGCTGTAGTTCATGTGTATTGAGGAGAAGGTTTCAAGTACGTGTTTCATTTTCGCCTTCAATTTACGATCTTAATGGGAAAAGATATTTTTGTTGGAGTGTGAGCAACGACTAAATGTACCTCTGACAATGATGTTTTAAAAACTTGTGTGCTCTATAAAAATCGATCAATAATCTGAAAATCATTCTTTTTATGAGAGCTACTAAAGCAGTAATTTGGCTTAATATCTAGGATGTAGCAAATTTTAATTGAACGGGCGTACGTTTCAGGTCATTTTTACTGGAACTTTTTAAACCAGCATGGGGTTGTTAGCGATGGATTGATTTCCAGTTCGTTGGTGGAACGGACCTGTAAAAAACTTGGCTTCGATGGATATTAACATTTTTCTCCAGAATCGACTGCAGAGAAACAAATGCCACTCCGACCTCGCAACCGAGACCGCCGCAACTGAAGTAGATCTCAGTTTGCAGAGTTGTCGCGATGAGCAAACGGTCCGGACAAAATGAACGAATGCAATTACATCCAAGCCTGTCACAATTCCACGCTGGGAACGACATGGAGCTCATCAATGCAGCATAACCAAAGCAATCGCGGTTAGAAAGTGGTATAATTTAAGCAGATTATTCTATGACCGNCGCTGGATGNCTTGACGACATGTGNTAACGCCATTTTTAAGCCTACACATAAACAACGACACGGAGAACGTTGCAACTCACCTCTAAGTCGGTACCGGCAAGGATAGCACCGCGTAAATCGCAGTTTTTCAGGTTGGAGTTCTTCAGAGTTGCCACCCGAAGATTCGCTCCGGCCATTAAACTTCCTTCAAAGTTTACACCCTTCATGTTCGCACCTGTACCAAGCAAGGCACATTAGTTCGGTATGGCACATCTTGTTGCTTTAAAATGCCTCAAGGGTCACAATCGACTTTGTTTAATATTCACCTTATGCATTGCGAATATCAGCAGTTCACCGTTGTTGATTGTTTAAAGCTTCCTTTCAGGCGAGTTTTAACTATTTTGAACAAAATGTCGCATGAAACACATTGCGACAATAAAAGACAGCATTCCTGCAAAAGCACTTGTGATAAAAAATCAACCCAAAGTTTCAGGAAGTAAGGTTCAAAGATTCGGATGAACTTTTGTTTGCAGGGCAGGAAACGCATATATCAACTTGCCTTCCATATTTGCTTTTAGTCCCGACGGGTCATCGAAGTTGCAGCCTTTCATAGAACATCTTTCAGCGTTGCAGCAAATCATGCGCGCGCCTTGCAAGTTCGCCCCCTGCAAACAAGTAGGAGAGGTAACTTGGGTTAAAACGGAATGCGTTTCTCGACTCGGTGTCTGAAAATGCTGCCAGAACAATTTGCAATTCGTGAAGTTAGGGATCACTGAAAATAACAGCAAAACGTTTANAGCCAAACACCAATAAACTACAGAAGTGATTCAGGCCGTGTGAGGCCCAGGGGCATTGGGCCCTCACTTCTCGACATTTGTNCCTAAAATTTTTTCTGGTGCCGACAATGGTGAGAAGGTGATCGCGTCAAACAGGCATTAGTGAATGCTACCAACATAAGAAAGACACGAATAACATATTTTTAATTTAATAAACAAACGTATAAAGTTATACGTAAGCTGTATAAAAATTTTGTCAGGGAAACCTGCACCATCCAATCTAATCTGCATTCTCTCGCTCAAGCTTACAAAACCAACACAATAAACTGCATCCAGGGCTTTTTAAGGTTTGATCTTGATGATCGTTAAGACTTTGAGAGACCGCAACTACTTCACCTGATCACCGGGATTGTCACAAAGCGAGGAGGTTTTAGTGTATTTTGCTGGTGGTTATGCAGAGAAGTTCTCCTGTATTTTGAGAGAGCGTTGGAAAAATTTGTGGGGGCGTTTCTGTCCCTCAGAATGCCTAAAGCAAACACTGTCTGCATCCATCGTGAGCTCGACATTCTTATCATCTTCGTCACATCGTTCTATTATATTTCTGTCAATACTTTTGCATGATCTGCTCATTCCCCATGCTGGTTGCTTTCTACTGGATAATCGTTGAAATAACATTTCGCTGTTCACTTATTATTTGGTATACCGCCCTCGCAAAACAATAATGACATACCTTCGGTTCACTTCACATCACAGTCTTCTAAAACTCATTAGTATAGCAACACAATTAATGCTGCAGAAGTAGATAGGTAGCCAGTACCATCATTTTTGTGCGGATCTCGTGAAACACAGCAGCATGCTGGCATGAGCTTACGCTTTTCAGAAAACAATCAAGGTAAGCCATTGCAAACGAATGCAAATTCTTTTGATTTTGAATTACTACGTCATTGGGAATGCCCCAAGGGACTTGTTAGGGAGGCTTGAGCCCCACCCCCCCTAGAAACGCCACTGTCAATCATTGCACTTCCACCGTCTTGGATATGGCATGCATTCAATCTTGAAACGGTGGGATTTCCATGAAGAAATGAAACCCCAGATGGCAGTGGCGCAACTAGAGGTTTGCGCCAGGGGGCAACTTTGCTGAAAAGGGCCCATTAGCCAACACTCTGAAAAACGTTGGAAAATGATAGTTGAACTCGATCGGCAAAGTCTGTTGAGCAGGGGTCTCCTGAACTTGTTTCCTTTCCACGACCGATGTTGACACCTTCATGCTCGTTTGATGCACCGGCGGCTTCGGATGATGACGTAGCGTACGTGAGGTCCACATCTCGGTTGCTGGGCGCGTTGTTCAGCTTGATTTCTTCGGCCGTTATCTCAAGCATGTGGAGTCGTTTGTCGCAGACTTCGGGCGATAAAACCGTCGTAACACAGTGAACCGGAATGTGGATGGCTATGTTAAATCCCTGAATCATGGGATATTACTCCGCAAAACGCATAAAAGCAATAGCCTACTGCAAACTAGAAGATTACTAAAACCGAAATATAAACAAGTGCCACTTAGTAAGTGGGGTCCTGCTTTATGNATTTAGCTTGCCAAGGGAGGGGGTGGTTCGCACCCCTGCTCCCGCGGCAGTTACGCCGCTGCCAAATGGATATCTGGTTAGTTTTCACCATCACCAGCATCGAGGGTCCCAACAGCCCAGATATAGCAATGTAGCTCATGGCCCTAAGTGTTGCACTTGTGACCAAAACAACAGAAGCAGAGGCAGTGTCAGTGTAACGCTCTATATTGTGCTGTTACGCTGATCATGGGCATTGAATAACTCTGTAGGCATCGAAAGCACCTTATTTTTCGCCATGACTGAAAAGAACTAAAATGTACTTGAAATTATATCTGCGTTGATAGGAAGCATGCATGTGACATGCAGATGAGTTACATATACAGTATATACTTGTTTCAGTCATAAGAAAGAAGGCCAAAAACTCCCTAGAACAAGAACTTGTGAGGCCTGAGCTGCAAATGACATTTCTTGCCGTTAGCGACGCCCAAATCAAACGCCACGTCTGTCGACATCTAATAACTACCTATGCCATAATATTTTCGCGACAAACACACGCGCAAATCGCCCCAGCGTCAACTGAAGCCCTGGACGTAAGGACAGTGCTGATTTGCAAGCTCAAAATGTTAAAACATCGTTCGCACCATGCAAGAGATAGAGATAATAAATATAATATGGTTGATATCATCAGTCCAACCAAATATAGCAGTGGTTACTGTGTAAAGTTGGGGTTTTCATTTCTCAGCCACAATGAATAATGGATGCATCTTGTGTGTGAAAATATTACCAAAGCAATGAACACAGTTTGCGTACAATTCCAGGAATAATCAAACTTACGTCTAAAACCGATCCAGACAGGTCTGCTCTCTCAAACGAACAACAATACAAGTTGGCTTGGGTCAGGTTGCAATTGCTCAGGTTGGCCAGCTTGAAGTTGATGTAGCGAAGATCGAGACGAGATAAGTCGGCACCGGAAAAATTAATGCCCTGCGGAAAGAGGTAGTGGCTGCTAATCGGCAAGGCCGAGCAAGAATGCAGTTGACATCATAGTGACGACACTCGAAGGTTTCGCTGGCATTAAGCACGCAGATACGTAAGCGGAATATTGCGGTGGCGAAGCTGCACGGAGCGTATGCTCCGATATACGTGCGCATGTCTGAACCGAAGTGGACGTGGAGNGTTTCCCAGTTAATAAGCACGTCTGACGTATACGTGACATCTCAGCTGGCAACGCCACGTCTTTGTGCGAAACCGCTTTTGAACTGAACGTGCTTTTCCATTAAGGTTTTGAATCGCACGCATGCGTTGAGGTGATCCTGCGGCTACTATTGACAATAAACAGCAGCATTGAATTTGTGAGGCACTGTTTTAGACTATCGAATATGACAACCACTGAAAAATGCTTTTTTTCCTTCCAGTAGTGAAAGACGCTCAAATCTGGGAAAGTTCACAGGTGCAGATGAATGATTCTGCGGTTTGCAGCCATTTGGTTGGCAGCAACTAATGTACAAACATTAATAACGCAGTCAGTACCCAACTCGTTCATGCAGATTTAGTTGCTTCGCTTTCTACGGACTCTTGAGGGCGCGTGAAGCACCGCGCTAGTGCAGTAGGACATTTCAAAGCGCTGCATGCGCGAGAACACATTACACTCGAACAAACAGACACACAAGGTATTTTTGTGGCATTCGCGGAAAAACGTAATGAAACCCAAACTAGTATGAATTTTTTTGAAAAGCTGGTGCAAACAACTGGGAGTAAACAGCTTAATTCGTCGCTGTTTGCAAATGTATTCATCAGCTGCACAAATCGAGCAACGAAGGACACGACATTGAGAAAAAATTACGGAAGCCCGACGACGCACTCCTTTGGAGTGGATCTACAAGCGTATAATTAATACAAAAAGATGTTCTACTCTGTATAACGCAAGGTTTTTCAGAAATCTCAAGGTTCTAAATAGAGCTGGCTATTGGTGCTTATCAACCATCCTACGTATAGGCCACGGCATGGGACGTTGCAGCGCACGCCTACGGATACGCGGTGTTGCGAATGCAAGTTTCCATCCGCAAGGTGGCGTTATTGAAGAATGCGGTTCGAAAGCAGCGGCTGTTAACAATAAATTCCTCATTATTTCGGAAGCTTCCGCGTTACAGCCTAAGTCATATGCGATACAATCCATAAACAGCTACTCAGAGTTCAAAACTTGGAACCGGAGAACGAGACAGTGCTTAACTTTGACTCGCGTACCTGTCACTATGCACGGAATTCCAATTTTGTGTCAAACATATTTTGCGTTGTCATGGGTTTTAATGGGAAGAAATACCCGCCTTGCTTTGAAACCTACATCAGTTGCAGCACAAGTGGCAGCCACGCTGCTGCTGAACTGCAAGGTTTGCAGCAGCCTTCCAACTTACAAGACATAACAATCACACTAAGAAACCCTTGCAATAGATCAGGGGTCTCAAACACGCGGCTCGCATGTGGCCCGCGATGCTTTTGGGGAATTTTCAAGCAATTAACATTTATGTTGTCGAGTGCCTTGAAAAAAGATGCCGCGAAATAATTGAATCAGAGTTGAATGATGCCCAGTGCGGTTTTCGTCCCAGTCGTAGCACTACAGACCACATTTTCACTCTCTAGCAAAATTTTGAAAAATCTTTGGAGTATGCTAAAGACGTCTGCACATGCTTGTTCGACCTCGATAAAGCATAAGACCGGGATCCTTGTGAAAAGCTTTGGGGAGTGCTGCGTGAGTACGGTGTTGACGGCCGTTTGTTACTGGCCGTAAAGTCACTGTATTCCTGCTCAGAAGTTTGTGTCCGTGTCGGGAGAGTTAAATCACGACCGTTCATCGTTGGTGTTGGACTCCTACAAGGGTGTGCGCTGTCACAGCTCCTTCGCAAAGTCTACATCAGTGGTTTTCAACCTTTTTGCTGAAGGGATCCAAACCCAGAACTATGATTTTGCTGGAGAGCGTCACTAAAATTTTTTAACACAATTCAACTGACGTTTGGTTTTACAGCAGAACGACGTCTGTTGCACGAAATATTAGACGTTTTATTGAAAGTTTGCTGAGGGGTGCACAAAGGGTGCCTGGGAGCCGAATGCGGCCCTCAGAACCGGGGTCAAGAACCACTGATTTACATGAACTGGATAGACAGCCACAGCCGAGTCGATGAGGGTGTCACAGTCGGGAGCTGCAGGATCAACCGTTTACTTTTTGCAGACGAGCTGGTACTGCTAGCATCTTTTCAACAGCCTTCAGCATGCACTCGATCGGTTTTCTACTGCGGGTAACCGAGCCAGAATGACAATCAGCACTAAAAATACCGAGGTACTACGTCTCTCTACAAACCCAAGGCAGTGCATGCGGCAAGTGAGCGGCAATACACTGCAGCAGGTGGAGATGTTCAAGTACCTAGGGATGGTATTTACGAGTCATGGAATGCGGAGTGAGGAGATTGATACACGGATTGGTAAATCTAACGCAGTTCTGCGTAAGCTTCATCGATCTGTGGCCACAAAACGGGAGCTTTCAAACACCGCAAAGCTGTCAGTTTTCAAACCGGTCTTTGTTCCGATCCTTACCTATGGTCATGAATTCTGGGTAATGACCGAAAGGATATTAACTCAGGCGCAAGCACCAAAGATGGGATTTTTGCGGAGAGACCACGGTGTGACAAAGGGGCGTACCGAGGTTAGATTGTGCCCAGGGCAAGAAATAAGTTTGGCGCCTCCATATTTGAATCTGCAGTAAGGTATTTTGGGAGTAAATGTACGTGGAGTAACTGCATCTCGTTACTCATCTATGTGGAGTAACTGCATCTCCGACCTTGCTTGGTCCCGTCTTGGTGTGGAGCCAGCAGAACCATCTGCAATTGCTGTTGACGTGATGTATTCCAGGTTCTCCTATGGATGTTGCCCCCGCAACTCTCCCTAGAGGAAAAGTGGGGATAGAAGTGAATGAAATGAATAACATTGATGTTAGTTTATTCACCGGTGTTTAAAAGTGTTCAGCTAGCGAGTGCACTAGTTCCTTGGACGGTCAGACTTGATTAATACGAGTGTAGAGACGGCTACAAATGATTTACCTATAATTCATGATACTTTTCGCAGGAAATAAGATGTAAAATTAAGTTCAGGTACCGCTACTGTTGCGTCAGAGTCATAATGCGGCCCGCGAGTTACCTTGTAAGTCCTCATGTGGCCCACGGTGCAATTTGAGTTTGAGACCCCTGCAATAGATAGTCCATAAAGTAGCACGACAACACCAAACGTTTCCAAACTGCTTCACATTTGCAATCGGTAGAATACCAAAAACACCGGTAAGTACACGGACTGAGAATGTCAGTAGCATGTGCATATCGCACGCAAGACAACTATAGCAAAGAAGTATCTGCAATGCGAGATTCAATGAACTCAGCTTTCCTCATATGCAAAAAGCATTGATCTGACCATATCTATGAAACACCGTGTTTTTAACTGCATCTAAATTAAATGCAACTCTCCACATCGCTGAATAAGTGGGAATCTTGAGCTTGTGTCTCTAGAACGAGATGGTCCCATCTTGGGGTGATAGCAGATAATGACACCTGCTGTGTGTTTTCTTTGCAGACAAACACCTGCAGACAAATGACACCTGGATATTTAACACCTTAGCTTCCAAAGACAGTTTGAGACAACGCTTTGAGTACACGTTACCCGTACCGGTCTAGAACTATCCTGACCATTCCTACTTTGTCTCGGATGCATTCATACCATTACATACGTACTTTGCTACACAGTCTTTACTGCTTTGCTGTGACTGACTTCCAAAGCAAGCTCAACTCTTCAGACGGCTGCATCTATTGCCACATGATAGAGTTTTGTATCTCATGACCTGGAGAAAATTTGCTCCCAGCGACACTAAATGGGACTGTATAGAAACACACAAAGCAGTTTATAGTACAAAAACGTGACGACTCGACACATCATCTAACAACAATATTCTTCGCTGTATCTCGAACTGGTGCGCTTGTTACTTTTTAAACATGGACGTCTTTGCACTGCTAACAAAAACAACAACTGGTTTTTGTTCAAAACACTGTGTGAAAATTGCCTGAAAGGAGCAATCTTCTACTCGTCTATGTTACTGAGAAGCTTAGGATGTAACTTTTCTAACAATGCACCACCGATCTACTGCGCTGGTATGTGTTAAAACCACAACGCAATATGAAAGAACGATACAAATTAATTTGCTCCAACCTCAAGTCGTTGCTGAACCGAACAGCTCTTTCGTTGATTTCTAACGTTTTCATCGTAAACATTTCGTCGATTTTCGAAAGCCAAGAAAACTTGAATCAAAACCACCAATCAACAGAACAACGTTTTGAGAGACAGATACTTATTGCATATGAGATATCGACAGTGCAGGCTTACTTGAAACCGCAGCTCACATTTCGCCGGAGACCCAAGCAGTACTTGAATGACCATAGAGCGCGTAAGCGGTTCACGGTAATCTTCCTTCTCACGATCCTTAGGACAGATTCATGTAATGGCGAGTGTAAACTTTGGTTTGGTACGACACATACACACGCATGCACACACACACATCTAAGGCGGTTCGACTGTTTTAGCTTTTCTTAATTGATCTTCTCACTCCGCAATCGCATCGCAACACCATGCACTTGAGGACGGATTTCAATCAAATCTACATATTTGGTACATTGTGTACAAAACTTGGCGAGCAAAATAACTTTTAGCATGGTCTACTCGAAGTTTTAAACTTATACGTTATCAATTCACTGTGCAGCTGCCTTGAACAGCATATTTCATAAAATTGCACCAAGTAGATCAATGGCTCTTTTCACCCGAAAATAGCGAGATGAGCTTTTGTCTTTTTCGCTGAAGCCAAGCATAAAAGGGGAGAAATATCAGCACCTTGTTCAGCAATCACCCGTGGCAACGAACACCACAGCGTGTAATAACATTGCGACCAGTGAGTCAAGCAACCGAATCACTGCAAACTTTACGCACTGACCTTAATAATTTGTTCGATTTCCTTGGCCACAGCGATCAACCCAAAAAAGTTGGCTTCTTCAAGGACACCTGGTCACAATGGCAGGATGTCACACGTACACGATGCCTTTCACACTACACGTTACCTAACAACTTTGCGCAATGAATCAGTACTGATTCAGTGACAAAATCTATTTGCAGGTTTGCTTAGCACGCAGCATACACTCGTATTGTGCGTCATTGTTAAAAACGCTTTACCAGCCAATGCTATAAATGTCACTGGGGCGAAAAACAACGATGAAAATTTTACAACATATTGACGTATGTAGACATGGCTTAGCAAAATACAAGTTACCTCTAGCCTCAATCGTTTCGTCAATAATAAGCTTTCCGTGCCTTAAATAGTCCAGCAAGGGTTCGAAGTACTTCGGCGACCGGTCTAGAAGAACTGCCCCATTCTTGTCAGTCGTGTTACACCACTGATCTGTAAATTAAAACTTTTTCGTGGGTGCATTGATTCCCATCATCTGTACAATCTGTGTCTGCAGTGCAGATAAAATGGAACGCATTTGCCTTCCGGCAGATATTTTTGAACTAAGCCTAAAATCTGCCATTGTCGTCTTCTCAATTTGGGTTAGGGTTTCAGGTTATATGGCAAAGACTATCCACTAATCCAAGGATGTCTTTGTCATGTGACCAATGGTCGGAGTTTTCTGTATCAGTCATGGGCAACCTCACGGTATCTTATGACCACTCATATAACCCGTAAACATGTTCGTGGGCCATCTTTTCTTTCTTACTGCGGGCCACAACCATTTCTGATCCACCATCCAGGATAAGTGATTCTGTGACATAAAATTAGGTCCTTTCGATTTTAAAATCACCTTGTTATTGGGAAATGATGAATATCTTTATTCGCTGTATTTGCAGGCCACTCAGATGGGCCACTTTTTTCGATCACTCATTGCAGTCCATAACTATCGTCGCTCAAACAACCTCACTATATATTGGTTCTGCGACATGAAATTTGGTCATCCTGCTGCGAAATAACACTGCTACAGGTCAAGGCAACCTGTTCGCGCGAAGTGATTCTGTTAAGCTCAATAACCCTGGCAGTAAACATTAGTTTTAAAATGAAGGTTTACTACAGCGATCTAAACCTATCCACAAATGCTTGATCTGCAGCCATTATCAAGGCCTTAAATTCTCTGTCCATTACAGAGCTGCTACTTCACAGACGGTTCCGAAAAAATGAAAGTGAACAAATCAGTTAAGAGGTTTACAAGTGACCAAGGTTGGCATACGACAGAATAGGCAGGCAACAAATCAAAACGCACATCAGTTAATTCTATGTTCCAACGAATTCCGCTGTGCTTTTCTCATGAATTATTATGAAAACTGATGCAATATTGCGACTACAAAGCGGAAGAGAGTTCATCTTAAGAAAACGCAAGTTTCTGTTATTAAAACCAACTACGTGCTGTTTACGTAAGAAACACTGATTCTGTCTGCGCACATCAACAAACGAAGCAGCACCTAAAGTCATGCATAAATAAACATGTGAATCAAGTCTTTTGGTACAATATATATTGAAAATGAGCCCTGTCTGTGCTGCCAGCAAGGAACGATAATACGGATGATTCGCGAACTTTTAATAGAAATAAAAGATTTATTAAATCGCACCAAAAATATAACTCAAATTTCCGGAATGTAGGAATGGCATTCACATAGAGCAGAAGTTAAAAAGCGAGAAAATGGATAATGTCGTTGCGGTGACCCTTTTCTCTTGAAAAAAGCTTAAATCCGGATTCCAGTTAATGACAACGCAGCAGAGTGGTTTTGCTTTTTAATTTTTAACACATAAGCAGTTCCGAAATTGATTTCAAGTGGATTTTCAAGTCTCGTAAACAGCAGAACATGTTGTTTTACAGTACATGGAGATAGGAAAATTAAAAACTGGGACAAAACACTGGATGCCTCGAGACAGTTCATTAAACCAATTTTATCTGACTTCACAACGTGCGTGGCTAATTCATCACATACAATGCTATAGCAAAAATTCTAAGGCACGGTTTTCCTACCGATGGGTCATGAGATAGTATCCAAGTTAGCTTACTTAGCTGTGAGTTGACAAATTACGTACAATCGAAATTTTGTTTTGAAAACAAAACAACAGTCGGACAAAAAAGTTGCCACCAATTTCGGAAAAAATAGCTGTTACAATACAGCGTAATAGCCCACAGTAAAAGACAATTTGTCCAACGCTGATGAGATACCCATACTCAGTTGCGTCATTTTTGTTCAAAGCAATCGCGCCATACAATGAAAAAATCGTTAAGAAACACTTTTCTGAAAGGCATGAGCCGGGGTGCACAGCGTGCGTTTATAACACAACAGAAGGGATTTTCACTTGAACATCTTCACCAAGGTTGGGATTTCGGCGCCCAAATCAAATCCGTTCAAGGATCCCGGGATTTTTCGGTATTAACAAAACTGGAAGAAGTACTACACATAAGCTGCAGTAACCGGCTTTATTTCTTATAATATTGACGTATAAACAGGAGCGCACTAGATGTTCATAGGTATGTTCTTGAAATCCCGGGATTTTAATAAACCTAATCCCAAGATCGGGACTGTAAAAAAACGTTAAAAAACGGTATTTCGTGATTCCCCGGGATCCCAACCTTAACTTCTACATATGTTGCATTGCTAATACCATATTATTCTTCACTTTTTAGTATCTGTCAACGTGAAAGTTAGCAATATAGTTTCCAGTTATGTTGTAGACTATGGTGTTAAACACCACGCAAAACTTGAAAAATGAAGGAAACTTCGCCAGGGAAAGTTCTTATCAGGGGCAGAAAGAAGAGAAATACTGTCCGCCCTATTTCTTCAATAAAAACGGTAACGTAACACAAAGCCTCCCTTTTCATGTGTAGTGATTGCTGCATGTCTGCTCATGCAGTAGCTACAACGCAAGACCTCTCCTTTACGAATGGCCCCGTAGCAATACCATCCCATGGTAGCCCTGTTTCCGCAAAAGCTGCTGCACAAATGGTGTGGCGGGTTTGCCCAATGGCATAATTTGGGAAAGTA
>JGI24022J15233_10004630_pt1 | contig 14278 bp, 13 predicted proteins | sample Ectturendosymbi2_FD_15233 | JGI IMG/M metagenome (IMG submission 15233) | reverse complement strand
TTTGCGCAGGACTGAAGATGTGTAATACACGAAACTAGTTTCCTTACGCAATAAATTGCGATAGATTCGCTTGGTGTGGGTCACTGTTGTGGCTTTGCAAAAGTTGGATAGTAGTGTGAACTACTGCATAAATGTGAAGTTACTTGCAAGCATTGAAACATAAAGTCTGAAGTGAACCTTATGTGATAATACTAATTTTAATGACAGATCTATGCTACTAAAATGCAGTTTCCTAAATCTTATAAAAGCCCTTAACTGTTTAATACATATTTGATATATTTGTAAAACATGTTTCATTTGTGATTCACAACATTTATGCCTAATTTGAAACATATCTTTTATATTGAAGAACTGTGTGGTTCTTATAAGTCCAGTATGTGTGTTTTACCTATAGGCATGATGTTTTTAATTACTAAAAACATCTAATTTCAGATCTTGCTGAACCACCAAAAACCTTTACATTTGATGCAATCTATAACTGGAATTCCACTCAAAGTGATATATTTGAAGAAACATTCTTAACATTATTAGAATCTGTCCTAAATGGATTTAATGGAACAATTTTTGCTTATGGGCAAACTGGAACTGGAAAAACTTTTACTATGGAAGGTGAAACAATTACTGTATTACATTCATGTCAGTATTAATCATGCAAAGTCAATCTATGCAGTTAATGTCTTTGCAGTGTATGCATTAGAGAATTAGACCGTTTTTGCATACATTAAGCCACTTTAATGTATATACTTTCACAGCCACTCTTTGACTCTAAATGTATATTTCTGGAAATTATTTTGTAAGTTTTTTTGCCATTTCAAAAACTTTTTGAGTACCATATCATATACGGTCAAAGCAACATGAAAAATTGAATGTTTGGCTTTGTCTAACTCTCAAACTGTGTATGTTTTATTGACTTCTGTCTATTTATGTCAACTAGTGCATAGACAATGTGTTCTTGTGTTTCTGATGTCTCATAAAGTCCTGATCTTTGAATACGGAGATAGTACAATGTACTATATCTTTTTCTAATGTTGTTAGTCAACATATCTCAAGAATCAGTCTTTAAAGTTCTGAAATACTGAACTATCTTAATGTTACACATTTCCATTGTCATTTTGGGAATGGTGTCACTAAGACAGTGTGCTTTCAATTATGATGAATTCAGCTATGTTAATTGTTGATTACTGTTAACAGCATCGTGCAAAAGCTATATAGCGAAGACAATAATTGTTTATGACACTAAAAACATTAATTTGGAAGCAAACATTTATTGTCACTGTTACTATGATTACTTCCACACAAATCTCATTTTGGTTAAACTTTTCAACCATTACACTTTAAACTGATGGGATGCTACATTGCAGCATTTTGATAAACATGAAGGTCTAACTTCCATTTCTGTGTGTATTGTCACATGTAATTTAATTGTACTCAACAGGTGTTAGAACAGATCCTGAACTCCGTGGGGCTATTCCTCGATCATTTGAGCACATTTACAAACACATAGCTCGGACCGTTGATCAGCAGTATCTGGTTAGAGCATCTTATTTGGAAATATATCAGGAAGAAATAAGGGATTTACTCTCAAAAGATCAAACAAAACGCTTGGAATTAAAGGAAAGGCCAGATACAGGTAACGCATTCCATTGTGTTCCACTTATGTCTGGAAAACTGTTATTTCCAATAGTTAGGGATGAAACCCATATCCAAATTAAAACCAGTCTTGCTGCTCTACTGTGTTCAATGCAGGTGTAGAAAACCTGGGGTTTCTGAAATGGAATGCTAGTTTGCCTGTTCGTGAAATTTAATTAAGAAATTAGTAGTGGTTATAATCAAATGCAATGCCAATGGGTTATATGAAATTAAGTGTATGCTTCTACCTTTTGTTTATTTGGGGAAGTTGTTAGTTCTACACACATGCATAAAACCCCAACATTGGCAGCAGTACACCTCACGGTGGTTAAGTAGTGATGTGATAGTTCACTAGCGTCTCTTTCGAAATGCTGTACCTAGTGAGTGTCTGAAAGTAATTAATTAATCTGAAACTAATCAATCAGTCTTTCCACAGGCATGAGCCACATGCATGGAATAATTTGTTTGTTGTTTGTTGTGGTAGGTGTGTATGTGAAAGATCTGCTTTCATTTGTGACAAAATCTGTCAAAGAAATCGAACATGTGATGAACGTGGGCAATCAAAACAGAAGTGTGGGAGCAACCAACATGAATGAACACAGGTAATGGTCGGAAAATGTTGAATATTTTTACCCTTAAGCGACACTTCATTGTCATTTCTTCCCAATCTCATGTTCATTGTGAGGATTTTCTGATTTTGATTGTACGAAAGGCAAAATTGAACATATCTTTTCCACCTTGGCAAGGTAATAAGAGAGTCCTGTCTTTTCTGAAAGACTGGAGCATGTGTATTTCAGATTGCAGTGATTAAAATAAAAATAACTTTTGCCTTAGAACCAGGGTTGTGGAGTCGGACGTAAAATATTCGACTCCGACCTTTCCAAAATTTCCGACTTCGACTCGTGACTCCTTAGCATAAAGGGAAAGAAACTTGTCTGTTGACATCAATGGAAATCGTGGTGCACAGCAAGAAATCTCTGTTTCAACAAGTTTCAAAATAAATTGTACCATTTCAACAGGAATTCCCAATTTAAGAGTGTGATGTAAAAAATGATCCAATTGGACATCTGGAGTCGGAGTCGAACAAAAAAAACGACTCGGACAAAAAATCCTACCCCGACTCCCAGTGTTGTTAGGAATCCGACTCTGACTCCACCGAAAAACATCCGACTCCTTACGCCTCCGACTCGCAACCCTGCTTGGAACAGTACCCAATTTTTCCTACTTGCGGACTAAATGCAATTTTCTTACCAAATTGTACAGTTTAAGAAGACACATCTTGAAAACCTGGCGTGGTGGGAAATTCTCACTTCATAGTTTGAAATGAGTGAACGAAATAAAATCATCCCAATAGTGCAATCGATGCCTTAACCCATACCAAACTGTTGCTGTCCAGCGATTTATCATGTAAAAGGCTACATTTAATGGACTCCTTGCTTCACCTTTGCAGACCCTAGATGGTAACTACCAGCCACCGCTCTAAAACATTTCTAACAGGTTATTGTGCGAACAGCTGTTTTCCCTCTATGACAAAGGTTCCCAACCTTTTTTGAAGCTGGCACCCCTGTCATAAGAATAAAGTGGCGTTCTCACCCCCTCATTTTGAAAAACTTAGACATAACAAAATCGTTCCGATTTTGCAGTATCTTTTGTTTTTACATTTTCTGCTCGTAATATGTAGGCCTACTGACAACACAACAAAAAACACCCAGTCGTGCTGTTTAACTCTCATACCTTACTGCGCATTAAAATCAAATCGACTGATATTTTTGCTAATTATCTGAAATTGTCCGCTCATACCTTGGCACACAACTACTCAGAGCCACGCGCAAATTATTTGAGGGGTTCAAATGGCTAATCTAAGATTTTAGACATCACTTGAGATCTTATTTGGCAAACAAGGCTAGTATTATAAGTTCGGCGCTGTAGTGGCAAAATGCGGCCGATATAGGATCCATATCGTCATATATCAACCCGTTAAAAGGGACCGATGCAGTCCTTTACTCATCAAGGTAAGCATGGTTAACATGAAACTTGCCAAAGTGTGAAATTACTTGAACAATCTCTCTTCCAAGCTGTTTGTAAACTCTTTGCTGAATCTTTATAGTGTCACTAAGGTATGAAACCATCGTTTCACCGAGTTGAGGTTGGTTTTCTTAATTCAAATTAAACTGCCTGTAACTTTGACATTTCTGGATCCAAATATCTGAATAACAGATGGAATGGCATTTAAAAATAATCTAAAAACGGTACGTTTACGCCATAGAATAAATAAACTGGGTTCAAAGTGGATCATTGGCTGGTACAAGTAGCCGACACCATGGTTATTGACTGCATATTTTCTTGCAGTTCTCGCTCTCACGCTATATTTGTCATAACCATTGAGTGCAGTGAAGATGGCTTAGACGGCAAAAACCATATTCGCGTTGGAAAACTGAACTTGGTTGACCTTGCTGGAAGTGAACGTCAAGTATGTATGACGAAAATTTTTTTTCTGTGATGTTTCAAATTCTAATACTTCAGATAGGTGGGATGTACCGGGATCAGGGTTTTAGTTGTCAGCGGAACCGGAATTGGACGGAAATAAAAATATCCAGTTGGAACGAGAATAATTTACATACTTTTTTACAGAGATAGCGTGACTCGAGTCAATGACTCGATTCGTGTCACGTTGGGAAACGATGGTGACTCGACTCGAGTAGAGTAATATTTTTTACCGAATGACTCGACTCGAGTCACAATGAATGACTCAAGTCAGGATCATTTTTACAAAATCTCCAAGCAGCTGATTGACAAACCCAGTTCGTTTGCACAAAAAGAAGTGAGATTTTTTGTGCTTCAGTGACGATCAATATTGGCGTAAATTTTGTTTTGACTGTTTATCCTAGCGGTGTTATGATGCGTTTCAAGTATCAAGTATTCCACCTTACACGGAGAGAGCTGAGACTTTGCTTTTCACTGAGGGGTCAGCAGGGCACAATACATTAAACACATTATCGTGGTTTAATGCAGTATTTGCATATCGTGATCATGACAATCCGCCTCATACTTTTACTTTGGGTGTTTTCCAAACATAAAGGGTGAACTGACACTACTACAGTACAGAAGACTTTATTCAAAGTTTAAACGGTCTTAGAACAGAACTACATGCAACGAGCAAATACGTTGGCGAACAAGCCGACTCATGCTTCACACAAATGCCGAAGAACAAATGCCACGATTCAAACTAAAACAGTGGCGTAGACGCCATGCCAAGAGTCGCGCCTAGAGCAAAGGCACGTTATTAATTATTACTCCAAAGGGAAATATGTTTTTCAAATCCAATCCAAAAATTATATTTCAAAATACAATGCAAATCCGAAAACCAAATCTCGTCTAAATCCAACTTCCTATCTAATAACGGAGAACCGTTATTAGACTCGGCCCGTATGTAATCCAACTCAAAGCTTCAAAGACAAATAAATAGTTTGGAAACTAATTCAAGTTAACCAGTGCTCTACCTTTGGCTTACAACATCATAACAATTGTTACTGCATAGACTTCAAAATAATCACTGTTAGCAGCAATGCAATGAGAAGCTCTGTTAATAGCGTGTAAGACGTCAAACCAGAAGACTAACAGGTATACACCACAAACGACTCATTAGAACTGCGTTACACATATAAACAATGTTAAAGTGTGCCAAATTTTATGAGGTAGGGTTGTAGGACATCCTTGGTAAATGGAGAGAGTATTCAAATATCTTTCAAACCCAATCACTGTCACACCATCCGACACCCGTTAGGTACATTCGCGTGAGGAAAGTACCATCACTGCAGCCGAAGTCTTCTTAGCTGGCAAAAAGTTCAAGGTTGCAAGTTGCGATGAAATTCGACTTTAAATGCTCAATGCCTTGAATCGAGAAGGATTTCTTTGGCTGACTCGTGTGTGTGAATTGGCTTGGTGTTCTGGGGGTAGGAGGGGGGGGCACTGAAAGATTTTAAACTTGGGTGGTCAGCCCCATACACAAAAAGGGAGACTGGAGAGAATGCATTAACTACCAGGGCATCTCTCTCATTACCCTCCCTGGAAAAGTGCATGACATGTGCTTTGAGAAAAGATGCCGTGAAATAATTCAATTAAAGGTGGATGATACCCAGTGCGGTTTTCGTCCCGGCCTCAGCACTACAGATCAATTTTCACTCTCCAGTAAACTTACGAGAAATCTTGGGAGTATCGCAAAGACATCAACACGTGTTTTGTCGACCTCGAGAAAGCATACGTCTGGGTTCCTAATGAAAAGCTCAGAGATGTGTCTGTGTCGGCGGAGTTAAGTGACAACCGTATACAGTGGGTGTTGGACTCCTACAAGGGTGTACGCTTTCACCACTCTTCATCTATATACTCATCGTCTATGTCTATATGAATTGGATATACAGTAACAGCCGAGTCAACGAGTGTGTCACTGCTGAAAGCTTCAGGATCAACCGTTTGTTTTTTGCGGTCGGTTTGGTACTGCTAACATCCTCTGAACAGGGCCTTCAAAACACCGGAAACTGTCACTTTTTAATCAGTCTTTGTTCCGATCCTCACGTATGTTCATGAATTTTGGGTAATGACTGAAAGAGTGTAAGCGGCAGAGATGGGATTTTTGCGTAGAGTTCACGGCGTGACACTTCGCGACGAAGTCCACAGCTGTGAAATTTGTAAAGCCATGAACATTGAGCCACTATTCCGAACAGAGAGATCCCAGCTACGTTGGTTTGGCATGGGTCCAGAATGTCCCACGAAAGATTGGCGAGGTGAGTCCTGCTGGTGCACAGACGCCAGTTTGATAAAACTGGTCAAACAGGATGGAAATCGGCCCTGGAAATATAGGCATTGCAAGGAATGCAAAAAGCGGATTGGTTTTATTGGCCAAGTTCAGCGGGCTGGATTGAAAGCTTAGCGGAAGGGCTGTACGTTTTTCGTGACTGCTGTAACAAGATTTTGTGTTGTTTGCAACAAAAATGTCCTGTGAATCATTGCGTTACATTACCACGGCTGATCTGCAAACAGGAAAGCCTTTCAAAGCAGAAAACTAAGACCAATTTTAGAGTTTGCCGGAATTAACTCATTTCTAACTGAAACCGAAGAAAATCCTGGTTTTCAACTGGAACACAACTCCAGCATGTTCCTATCATACCTAATTAAAGGCTCTAGGTTTTCTGTAAGCTTCAGAGGAATCAGCTGGCTGGTCTCTGCTTTCATCTTTTTGCGATGATTTAAACTTGCACATATCTGTATTCAAGTAACTTCATTCCACAGGTGAAACAAGCAAGGAATCAATAAAAATTTGCGATTGATTCCCTATCATATAGTAATCCTTACAAAGTTCAACCGAATAAAGCAGTACAATCGTAAATGATTGAATCATGCATAATATTGAGCGAATCGTCAAGATATGCAGATGTGTCTTAAAACTTTTTGATTATCTCTTACGGCTTCGTTTGATGTGCATTTTGCTAACAGGCCAAGTCTGGCGCCACTGGGGAGAGACTGAAGGAAGCTACGAAAATAAATCTGTCTTTGTCTGCCCTTGGTGAGTAAATCGCAAATTTTCTGTTTCAATTTCGTCTTTGTTTAGGTAGAGTTTTGGAAACAATATTGTTTTGAACTTCATACAGCAATTTTCTGGTTTGATTATTGAGCGCCTTTACTGTTGATCCAGTACATGTGGTAATTGCGTGTGGTGACTTGTGTACGTTACAATTATGGGTTGTCACTTTTTGATGAGCATAAAGTTCGGTCACTACTTTTTCTTTGGTAGGTAATGTAATATCGTCGTTGGTTGATGGAAAGGGACATATTCCTTATCGCGACTCAAAACTAACAAGGTTGCTACAAGACTCGCTTGGTGGAAATGCCAAGACTGTCATGGTCTGTTTATTTTCCAGTTTCGATTTGTTTCATGCGTGAAGGCTCGCTTACTAAAAGTGGATAAAAATTTTTAGGTGGCCAACATTGGCCCAGCCAGTTACAACTACGATGAAACGTTGACAACACTAAGGTATGCCAATCGCGCCAAAAACATTCAAAATAAGCCCAGAATTAACGAAGATCCTAAGGATGCGTTGTTGAGAGAGTTTCAAGAGGAGATTGCCAAGTATGGTGTATTCGATTCATTGCTGTACCAAGAAAACTTGCAGTTAACCGCTAGTTTTACTTGTTTAAAGCCAATACAGCATGCGTGTGGTAAGCTATCAGCATCAGATCATTCATCTCCGGAGAAAAACTTTTGCGTTGTTTGCGATTATTGTTGTTGGACTTTCCTGTCTTGAGCCGGTTTTGATTTTCGGGTTTTCGTAATTCTTTCGCTAGATTCTTCGACAGCATCGCTGCTAAAAGTGTAGTAATTGTGTTGCCATTAGAAGTTGATCATCTCCCTCATTTGCTGCTTAATCTCGTCCATTCATGAACGATGTCAGTGCTGCGAGTTATGTTTGTTAGACACCAGTTTGAGCGCAGCAGTAAATGGTTTTGATATTTTTAAGCTAACGTAACACAACCTCTTAAGCTTTCTTCTGCTTTCCGCTGCGGCTGTTAACCTTCATTCTTTTACGGAATCTTGTGTAATGCAGATTGAAAGCGCATTTGGAAAGCAAAGGGCATCGCGGAAAGAAAAAGAAAAGAAGAAAGAGGAAGGAGGGTGTTGACGGAGAGAGTGGTTCTGAGTATGAAGATGATGACGAAGACGAAGACGATGAAGATGAGAGTAAGTTTTGTTCTACTGTATTTAGTTATGTTTTTACTGTAGATACGAGCCGGCACATTTATTTTGCTCTGTTGCGGTTCTGTTTACTTGCCGCAATAGAGCAGTGTTCACCAACAATTTACTTTAGTTTAGTTCAGTGGTAACTGTAGCTTGTCGAGCTGCTATCCCAGTGGAGGTGCGAATTGATTCAGCAATCAACAGAAACGTTCTTGACGTTTTGAAACCAATAAACGTGTTTTTGAACATAATTAACAGAATTCTGTGACGGATATTTCAAACATAACTAGGCGGTGGAGAGATTAACTTGAATTTTAAACTACTGCTAAAAATGATGTTGTTCTTATAAAGCTCGTACGTTTTTTGTTCAAGATCAAGAGGTAAGTCTGTTCTTTCGAGATGACGCCATCCTCGTGTGGTAGCGATTGAAAAAAAGGCAAATGAAGTTTAAAATGTTACATCTCAGGAATACAATGTAAACAATAATTGATGTTAAAACGGTCAACGCGTGAGCGTCGCCAAGACATCGAAGCAGCGCTTATCACCAATACATGTCTGCATTACACGACCAAAACGCAACAAGTAGTGGAAGAAACCTACACTGTGTACTTGGTAGATACAAAAATGCCCGAATGCAATGGTTCAGACCTCCTTCGCTAGGCCAATGGGTACATTGTTTTAAGACTGCCATCAAACCAAAAAATAACGAGCAACGCGCATGAGTGAAATTTTGTATAAGTTACGCTTTCAGTGCTTGAAGAATGAGCTTTTCACCTGACTCCTGTCTGGTGTCCATAGACAGTACACGTGAGGGCAATAATTAACAGAGTTAACATGAAAGTCACGAAAGGGCTCGATTTTTAAGCTTTTCCAGTTACAACGAATTGATGTTGCTTTTATTCGATATGAAAAGAAAGTTTCAAATAACCTTGGTTTGGCATGAAGGAATTTTTCGTTCTTTCACTAAGGTGTGTTTACAGCCTTATGAGACTTCGAATTTTCCACAAAAGCATTTACCTCATTTTCCAGCGTAGCCTGTAATGGCAGTTTTGCGACTTCCAATAAGCGCCTACATGTTCACGTGTCAATGGGTAACGACAAATTTGTTTCCCCACCTTTACTTGTTTGTTGTGCCATAATTGAATACTACCAACATTAAACGTACATTACCCCCAAAAGAACATTGTCTTTTTTATGAGCGTCCAGGCACAGTAGTTTGGAACTTCTATAACTTTTCAATATAATTTTTTGCCGTTATGGATATAATTTTTGCCGTTATTGATTAAAGACCGCCATTTTACTCAAACTCATGTCCTGTTTTTTAAAACAATCGCAGACAGCATAACCGACGAAAGTCGCGCTAAACTGGAAGACGACAAATTGCGCATCCAACAAGACAAGACGATGGCGGAGGAGGAGAAGTCACGGCTGCTCATGGAGAAAGAAACCAAACTTCACGAACTCGAAAAGCAGCAAAAAGCTAAAGAAGCGCTCGCTGCTAAAATTGAGGTGAAAATGAATCGCACGTCACCGTAAAATGCGGCATTCAACTTCACCGCGTTTGTTTTGACGCAAGCTTGTGACTTTCAAAGCGCGTTCGGCTGCTTTTCAAAACATCTTCTGTTTCGCAGGCGATGCAAAGCAAGCTTCTGGTCGGCGGCAAGACGATCGTCGATCACACCAACGAGCAGGAACGCGAGATCGAAATGCGCAAACGCGAACTGGCCGAGCAGCGAAAGAAAGAGCGAGAAATGCAGCAGCAGCTCGAGATCAGAGAAGTCGAAGCAGTCGAAGTGCAGGAGAACTACTCGTCGCTGAGGCAAGAAGTCGACGTGAAAACAAGAAAATTGAAGAAGGTGCGCAATTCCGGAAATTCGCTTGCTCCGCGTTTCCGCGAATCGTTTACTTAACAATTGCCTTCAGTGTTCCACAGATCGATGGTCGTGCCTGTCGGTTGAGGTACTGTATCTTATCACGCGCAGCGTGCAAAGTCTCACTGCTTGCTATGCACTGGTGACGTCATTGTGAAATGACGAAAGGCCGAAGCTGAACAAGGCCAAGCACCTTACTTTATACGTCAGGCACAAAAATGACGTGGTTCTGTCATGCCTGTGTAGCACGCAACGTAGAAATGTCCTGGTCGCTAAATACGTGCGTGAAAAAACGCCTTTCTGATTCATTTGTATGTAGGTAATCGACACCTCCGTTTATGTTAGAGATCAGGGTAAAAACCACCCTTCAAGTTCAAGATTTTACAATCGGCGCCAAAAGAATTTTATTTCAAACGTTTTCCGAACTGTAACGTCACACCAGTTATTCGTACGTCGTTCCGCCGACGACAGGTTATTTGTGTTGCTTGTGCGTAAATGCTATTTCGTGAAGAATGAAGAACAAAACTCTGTTCATTGGGAAGCGAAAGTGATACGTGTTTCGGAAAGTATCCCTGGTGTGGCAGACACAGCCTCCAAACTACATGGTGCAGTTTTTTTACCTAACCCATGGCAGAGGCATACCGTTAAAATACGCAGGTTTTGTCGGTTTTGAAGTTACGATAGTCAGAGTTACATCGCTCTCATTAAAAGATCTGTCACAGCAACTTCGCAAAACCCCTTGCGTCTTTATAAAATTGCGTGGCACTTAACTTCCAGGACTTTCATTGCTTCTTATGAAACATAGGCTGATCATTCGAACCCTGTGTCTCGTCTTATTTCGTGCTTGTCCCAGTAAACAGACCCGGGCCAGGTGCGGCGCGCAAGAGGATGTAACAATGAAGCGAGTATTGGTCTGAAAACTAGTAGTGTACCAACCCGACTGATGTTTCCGGTTCGTGAAACAATCAACTACAGCCTGATGATGTAATCTTATACCAGTATGTGATGTCATATTTATTGGGATGTTCGTTTGCTTTATGAAAATCCAGCTGGCATTGTGATGCGTCAAAATTATGCTCACCAAACATATACCAAGAACGTGAACGTCGATTTTGTTCATTCAGTCCAGCATTGGCCACAGCTCATTTCGTCTTTTAAATTGTTTCCTGCTCATCGAAAGCGAACTGATGGACTCTGTCGCTGAACTGGTACGGTTTATTTTGCAGCTTTACCAGAAAATGCGTCAGGCAGAGGCCGAGATAAACGACTTGCAAGAACTTCACGCTAAAGAGCGGGAAGAACTTGAGCTTGTCCAAATGGAGGTGAGAGAAGAAAAAACGCGTTTCTGTCGCTCATCTGTTTCTTTTTATTATTCAGCGCAGTCGTCAAGGGCAGCCGGATAAAAAATTTCGAAACGTTTTATTTTTGCAGGCGTTCCGTTGAAACATCGTCGCTAATAAATTGCTTCCATTTCTTCGCAGATGACGCGGGAATTGAAATTGAAGACGTTGATCATAGAGAACTTCATACCGGCCGAGGATCGCATGAAGCTTGAGAAACGTATTTACAAAGACGATGACGAAGACACGTACAAGATCAGACCGCTCGCAAATGCTGCAAAGTGGGTTGCAATTAGGCTACTTTTTGCGGTGCTCTGCTCTTTGGTTTCTCTAAATCCGTCCATTTTTTCCTTCATTTTGATTTTTTTGCATTATCACGAAAAACCGGAGGGTGAGGTGTTTTTCTGCTTTTCATCTGATTATCGCATTTACCTCGTTTTCTGTGAGCCTTTAAAAAATTCCTGCGCGACAAGTGGCAGCTGCTTTACTTCGTAATTGTTAAAAATTATGGGCTATTCGCGGTTCTGCATCTGCTGCGGTCTTTTTGATTTTCTTTATTGCACGTGCTTAGACTTGCCCGCTGCAGTTTTCTTATGTTAAACCGCTTCCGTTTTAATTTCGCTGTGCATTGTAATTAATTTCGACTGCTCACGTCTGTACCTGGTGTCTTCTATTTCTCACACCCAGCCGAAGCATGATGAAACGGCCTCAGAGTGCGCATTCCGGCAACGCACGCCCGATATCTCAGTACGCGAGGATGGCCGCTGCGATCGACTTCAACCCGCGCTACAGATCGGAGAACGTCTTGCTGCTCGACCTGGACATGCCCACTCGGACCACCAATGACTACCACGGCCCCGCGATCGCTCCCAGAGTGCGTAGCTCGTGTTTTTGCTGTGAGCGTAGGCTTCATTTCTCAAGAATCGTTTCAGTTCATCCTGTTCCAGCGAGAGCAAACAGTGAATCAGACTAGAATCTTGAAACGTTCGCACTTCTCGAAGGTGAACAACGGAATAGTTTTGTAGGAAATAAGAGGAAGTTGGCCAGAAACAGACATGTATGGGTTTGGTGTAATGTGGACTTTTTTAAACTTTTCAAAGCCCGCCTTCACCCCTGAGAAAGTGAACAACTTTGCCTTCTAGATATTAAAGTCAAGTGAAATTTCAGTTTGGCTCGGTTTGATAGAAATATAACATTTTGCAACGAAAATAAGAAAATTATTGGTTTGGTGTCCACGTGGAGCATTTTTGATGTTCTATCAACTTCAGACCATTATTAAAACTTTTCAAAGCACGTTTTCATCCCTTTGAGAAACTGCCTTCTAGATACCAAAGTCAATTAAAGTTTCACTTTAGCTCGGCTTTATAGAAATAAAACAGTTTGCAACGGAAATAAGGAAATTTATCAATGCTTGCGATTTGCTGACGTCAGTACGAACAGTTCTGACCTGGTTTGATGCAACATCGTGCAGAAATACTTTAATGAAGCAAGAACTGACGCATGGCAAGTCGTCGCGACGTGAAATGCAGGTTTAACCACGAATAAAAATGGTGCTTTCATTCTGACCGCTGCCAACATATGTCGGTAGGTGTTGCAACGCCCGGATGCAGTGTTCAGCCTTTGTTTCCAAAGCCGTGTATTGCGGCTTCATCCGTCTTGGTGGCGCAACATAACGCCTCGCGACTAAAAGTGCAAGGAGCGCATAAAATATTCATGACATTCGCGCTGAGCCGGAGGTTTCCTGCGGTGGCGGATTGTGTCACGTATTAATGCGCGATGCCCCCCTGCGAACGAGCAAACCTTCACCACCAAGGAAGTAATTAGACGTTTTTGTTTTTAGGTACAGGCTGCTCTTGATGCCGCCCTGCAAGATGAAGGCGAACTGCAACTTGACGCCAGCTCTGACAAGTTCACGAAAAAGGTTAAGCCCAGGTAATACACGTGGCGGCCAACGCTGTTTTCTTTTGTTTGCGAGTAAATAATTGGATTAAGGGAGTATATCACTGCACAAAAATGACGTTTTTTGATATTATAGGTCAGCGTCTGATAGCTCGTTGCTATGAACAGTACTTAGCCGCACTTTCAATTCACGTTATCACCACCGCTCAGCTATGTCCAACCCAAATGGCTTACTGAGCCAAAATTTATGTCACAATCTTGGCCAGGGCCGTACATTCAATGACATATTAGTAAGGACCGCATATTGAATGATTTAGTTTGATCTTACGAAACTAAATTTAGCGTAAGCTAATATACCGAAAGTGTTCAAAACCTAACTGCAGTAGTAACATATGTGATAAAGTGCCACTGAGGACCATCTGCGTGGAAAATGTCAAATTCAAGATTATCAAAATAGGACAGGTTGTGAGTATGTAGGATACTTATACTACAGCAAAACCTAAACTAGGCCGCACAAAGCCTTCGACTGGGCCGCATGCGGCCACGTGTTGGACATAGCTGATCTAAGTGCTGCACGTAGCACACGAAAGGAAGAATTAAATACTTCCTTACAACGCATCCTTCTGACAACTGACATAACTGCTGCCAACAGAGTGAAGTCAGCTCGACCCAAATCGAAATCAGGGAAACGCAGCGGAGCTGGTGGGTCTAGCAAAGACTCGAACGAGATGTTCCCATCTTCAAGAGGCTTGGTTCCCAAGTGACCTGATGCGGAGAAGACTCGTTCTTTGCCAATCATACGCGCGGCT
>JGI24022J15233_10004629_pt1 | contig 14280 bp, 8 predicted proteins | sample Ectturendosymbi2_FD_15233 | JGI IMG/M metagenome (IMG submission 15233) | reverse complement strand
CGTTATATTTGAAGGGGGTTTAAATACTTGTGACGAAATGTGACAAGGGGGGGAGGGGGTACATTTTTGCCCAAAATAGTGTGACGCCATTTATGGACGGCCCCTAATGCATCCATAGGCGTAGCCAGTGGGTGCCAAAGGGGACATGCCCCTTCCAAATTTTTAGAAAATATAGTCATTTTGTGCTTTGATAGGTGTTTTTCCAAACAAAATAGTGTTATTCGCCTAAAATAAAACATTTTGACCCCCCAACTTTTTGGGCTGGTTACGCCACTGTATGCTTCACTAGCTTCCCGTTTCGTTCGTTGATGTGGCTACCCTGGGTGCACGCTTATACATCTGTGCTTGTTTAAGAGCATCGGCATATATACCAAGACATATTTGAGGTTCATCATTAATTGGCAGTTCAGCTGGATTGAGCATAAAGGCTCACACAAGGCCGTATCTGTTCTGTTCCCCCACCCAGTAGTTATGTATTTAACAGCCAAATAATTAAAAATTGGAACTTTTCATTCGTACTTATGTGCATTCTCAATTCTTTTGTAGTTTAGCGNGTGTCCTGTGTCGATCCAGCAAACCTGGGTGTGCGCCATTCCAGCAGCACACCGTCTGTGCTCGACTGCTCGTATCCACGCAGTCTGAATGTTTTAGCAGCTGTGAACTGCGCTGTCGTAGCGCTGAGTGTTTTACTCTCATGTTTCAAGGCGCAGCTTCATATTTTTGCAGTCATGAATGCTCTGTCGTGGCGTTGAGTGCATCTTGCTCCGGTATCCTAACTTGGAACGCTGATAGTTTGTAGTCAATACAATGGCACATGAAATAAGGAAAGTGCGTGTCGGTTAGAATAAAGTACATTGTGTCAACAAACTTCGCCGTAACGTTTATTTGAAAACGTGAATATGACCTCATCTTGTGACGTCACAAACACCGCTTATCCATTGACAACAACCACCGGCACCGTACGCCACTGCCAAGGTACAGCAGCTTACGGGGTTTTGTACCGAAAAAAGTTAAGAAAAGCAAACATATTTGCCTAAAGCGCGCGCCCAAGTGTATTGAGCAATTTTATCGGATAATTTAAAAGTTTGCTGTACGAACGTTAACTGCCGACGTTTGCAAATCAGACACAGAAGCAAACTTCAGCCAGGGTTGTAACCAGTCGCAGTTAGTGCCCGTGCCGGTCTATACCAACCTTCAATTGAAAGCTGTCAATAGCAGCTACAGTGGTGTGGAGGGGTTTTGTGCGTAATAGGAAACATGTATCTTACTGAGCACAAACTGTCAGACTAATTTGAATGAAAGAGGTTGGTTAATTATGGGCTTAAATTGTGTTAATTCGGTAGCAGCATGAGTTAACAGTGATTCTTGAGTTTCTTGTTTTGTTTGTTTAGAGTACAAGGCCGTGCATGGATTATGAACGAAAGTATGGAGAACAATTCGGTTAGGTGGTTTTCAATGATATTGTGTGTCTGCCTTGTGATGAGCGATTCTGCAAATGCGGTGAATCTTTTCAAAAATTGTCCAAACTTCAATAACACTGAAAACTTTCGTTACTACTTCCGGCTGTGGTTGATGGTGCCATTTAATAATCATTACAAGCACTCTCGAGACAAGGTGGCTTTAGCGGTAGACAGAGCGCTGACAGATGCTGCAAACGCTTTATACGAATCGACGAACATCAACATCACAAAGCTTATAAGCGTAAGTGTAAAGCTTGCTCTTTATGTTCTATTGTAGCAAAAAATATTAAAAACCTTGAAAAATAGAACTTACCAAACGATGAAAACGAACTTGCTCCTTGCGTGTTCATTTTTAGTTTGTTATCGATTCGATCTTTTGGTTGAAACCGAATCAGGCCTATTTCAGAACAATTGGCATCTGTTCGTTCGGCAATGAGATGCACTTTGCATGGTACGTCGTTTTTCCTGTTACGACCCTGACAGACCAGCAATNNATGTACGCATTTTTATTGTATTCCTACGTACAAGTAACACAGTGGAAAAATTTTTTCTTTATGATTAATGAGGGATCTGTTTGAACCGTTAGTAATCTCGAAAGAACTGAAAAACAGCATTGAATAGTTATGGAACCGGTTCCTTGGTAGTTTATTACGGAATACTTATATACACTTGCTGCTGTTGGCAAGTAACAAAGCTTAACTTAAGTGGTGAGCACTAGTTTATTTCTTAACGTTAACCAATTCCTAATAAGCAGTATAAGACTGTCCAGAAAGCCTCGTAAGTATTTTATTGACTTCGCGTTTCAAGTTTATCCTGATTCTGATTCTGGAGCTAAGCAGAATGAACTAAAATAAACTATATACTTTTGCCTCGTGGTTCTGTTAATTTAACACTTTTATGACGTAGACTGTTACGAGTGTATGTTTCCCAAGTATGTTGTGATTATTATTAGCATATAACGCCAATAAGGAGGACCTCATTTTTATTCATGAATATACACGTCAGCTCATACTAACCAAAGTAGTTTGGTTGAAAAAAAAGATGTAGCAATGATAAGAGTCATTTTTGGTGCATAAACTTTTCGATTTATATAATCTTTTTTCTGCATTCTCATCACCACGTTGCACGTAAAGCTTCATTTCCAGCGTTACGTCGCTAAAATCCACTTTGAGCCTGTTGCATTTTACGCTTGTAATTTTACATTTTGTCAAAATTTATGGATCTGGAATCACAAAGCTCTATTTTATTCCTATGGAATCGATTTCGAGCCTTAGTTACAGCGTTTGCACTCATTCTGTTCCAACATGGGTGGCGGAACCTTTCTCAAAGTGGGGGGGCACAAGTCACGTCAAAAAGCCTATAGAAAATTTTTGTGGTTTGAATTGGCAATAGTGACGTCACAAGCATTGANATATTACGTCATTACCTATGCACCATATGAAGGTCTGAATTACACTATTTTAGACAAAATTACACCACTATGAAAACGTATCAGAGACCCACCTGAAATTCAAATAGGCTGTTACAGGGGCGACCCAGGTCAACAGCGTCACTCGGGCTCATCATACGATGTATTCTGACTGAATAACACCGTTCGACGCTTGCGTCACTGGGATTTCCATTTGCTTTTATTCTGGCTGGCATTATTGTTGCTCTGTGACGTTAGTTACGTAATAATAACTAAGAAGTTCTCACGATAGCTTCTCCATTGTTGACTAACGTACGTCACAGAGCAATGATAACGCCAGTCAATCCTCTGCTTGCTGTAGGCTCATTCATATTAGTCCGAGCTGCTGGACAATTTATCGTTCGTCTGAAATTATTCTCAAAAATGGGAACTGTCCATTGGATTGGACTTCAAATCCAATGTTCTATACAAATCCATTGCTTCAAAAAACATTCAGTTCGATATAAATTATGTTTTAAAAAATACTTCATTGCATAGGGCAGCTCGGACTCCGATAGATGAGCCCGAGTAAAGCGCGAGCGAACAAAGTCGATAGAACGCCTGCAACCAGGGACGCCGGAACATCGGTAGGGCAGAAGAAAGTTGAGGGCAATGGAAACACATGAAAAACAAAAAAATCCTTGCCAGTTATGCTTCCTACTGTTCAGCAACAATGGTGACCTCAAAAATAATAAAAGAAACTATATAAAATTTGTTTCAACTCGATCTTGATAAACCATAAAATTACCTATGATGTTGTTATGAAAAAGACACTTTTGTCCCCGTTCCCGTTGTCCCTCTTTTGAAAGGTCATCGGGGCAATACCACCCTTCTCCGGCGTCCCTGCTTACCGCTATCTGCAGTCACTGCCTCGCTGCATTACCCGGCACCTGCCCAGATGTCTGCGTTCAACAGTCATATGCGGCAAAACGTCAATATTGTAACTTGAAGTGAACATTATATTTGTTGCCGTGTTATTGTTACACATTAAAGACCAACAGTTAAACAATCCACTCGTAAATTTGGCAACCTGCCCCAGAGTTGCCAATTGAAAAAAGCCAAACAGTGCTAAAAAGACGCCACAAAAAATCCAAACCAATCGATTAAAAGCCAGAAAAAATCCAGACTTTCTTTGTTGTATTGCCCTTCCTTTGCCACAGAGAAACATATACATTTCAAGAAATAATAAGAATTTTTTTTCAAAATTAAGATTAAGTCTACTTTGACATTGTACTGAAGCTCATTACTAGTGCTTCTCTGACTATTCATGGTTTGTGACTGTGAGATTGCGCACTTTGGGTGCAGTGGTGCCACAGTTTGCACACAGATCCATCGGCACCTTTCTGCACCCATGCGAAATTCATCTCCATTCACCCCTGTACTTAGGACCAGAATCATAAGAGCCCTTGCACTTCTTCGGCATCATTGTCCCATTTATGTTGTGGAGACATAGACCTGTCTGCAAGCGTTGAGCCTGCTTAGTGCTTTCAACGGAATCCACACTGCACAGTGCACACATTTCCAGTGATTACGCGAAAACTTTATTTCGAAACTGACATCCCTCAAATCATACTTACATCAGAACGTACTGTAGGTGTTGGGTCAGTTTAATCTAGCATTTATCAAAAAGTTTTGTGTTGTTGAAAAACATGGAATAGTAATATTTTCCTTCAGACGTAAATTTTTCAGCTTAAAAAAGCCAAAAGAGAGCCAAAAGGCCAAACAAAGTTCTCAAGTCAACCAACTTGAGATGATACCAAAAGGTCAAATAAAATTTTTTAGGCCAACCAGTTTGAAACGAGGCCAGATTTCTGAAATTTAACCTAAAAAAGGCCAATCTGGCAGCCCTGACCTGCCCCCGCAAGCAAAGGAACGGGCACGAGCGATCTGCAATCTCATCACTACATGACACCAGAACAGTGAACCTGGCTCTTGTGCAGTGTGAATGTCGTACCGGCAAACAAACTGTCATTGCAAGAAATAAATCAAATAATCGGAATTGAGCTGCTGACGTCAAGTTTTCTAGAAAATTTTGGTTCTTAGTCGCAATTTCCAGAGAGGGCTGAATGGCCATTGTTTTGACGTACCTCGAGCTCAAAGCTGTTTATTGGGTTCAGCGTAAAAACGCATCCATAACACTCATTCTTGTCGATTTACATGTTCACCAACAATACTGATCTCAAAACTAATAACAGAAATTGTAGAAAACCATTCTGAACTTTATGTGTGCGCGAATAGCTGCAATGAATCTGTTTTAAGTCGATGTTGATAAATCATGAAATTACTTATGATGCTGTTACGTAAGGTCACCTATACCCCTGTTGCCCCTTCAAAGGGCAGGGGGGCAGTGCCTTCGTAATGCACCCCCGTTCCGGCGTCCCTGCCTACAACGAACGATATTGTTTTGTTCAGGTCACCTGCAACATGAACGCGAAAGGCCAGACATGGAACGAAAATATATGAACAGTGACAAGGTCCAAAGAAAAGAGCTCGAATTAACAACTTAGTGAAGTGGGAGCGTGGGTAGTGTCACAAATATTCAAAGCAAGCAAGCTGGCGTTCTCCGATGTAAATCGTAATCGAAGACTCGGGCTAAGCCCGAGGAGCCCGTATGTCGGAGTCGCTGGTGGGCTGTTAAAAAAACCCTAAGAACACAAAACAAGCAAAACTGACACAGCATTGATACCTGTCTTAAACACATTCAAAATCACAACTTTTCCACATCTTGAACAAAGAAGTAACATGACTGAATACTCATTCTGCAACTGCATTAGATATCGGAATGCAAAGACAAGACCAAGCATTGTAAAGATGCCAATTGTGTCGCCAATGCAGAAACAAATATAGCTTTTTAGTGTTGCCAATACAAAAACATAATTGAAGTTGATCTGTCAAATGTTTCATTTTGCGTATAAGATTCAACAAAATTTCGCTATTTAGAGTAGTGTTAAAACGCTTCAAATTGCACCAATTTTTAATGTTGCAGCACGAACGTTTTCCTACACACTAGCATGGGTGTCGGAAGGGGGGCAGGAATTTGAAAAGTTCAGCAAAAAAGGCTGTTATTTTAGTTTCCAGGGGTAAAAACCAGATTTCCCCACTTTTGGCCACCCCCCAGAAAAACGTTTGGAAAAATCCACTAGTGCCCTCCTCCTGGAAAAAAATCATTCCGACGACCTTGCACAAAAGCATGTAAAATTACACAATTTTTTGTAAAAAATTGTGTTGCAGTACACCATCTGGCGACACTGTTCAACAACACCAGTGCAGTAAGCAAGCCACAGCAGAGTGGCAGACTGTGCACGGTGTATTTTGCCAAACATAACGAAATCCTGCCAAGTTCACTGCCAAATTACAAACAACACATTACAAATAATATTGTCAAAATACTGCCAAATTCTGCAACATTTTTTTCATTAAACGATTACTTTAAGAATGGAACCAAAACTAGCTGTGTTACTTACGCTTATTTAGGCAAAATTTGAAATTCAAAATTGGGGGTGCCAGGCCCCCCCAGAAATAAAAGTGGGAGTGCCTAGGCCCATGCGGCCCCCTCGGTTCCGCCACCTATGTGTTCTAAGTTAAAGCACCAATTGTGACCGATGTGTGCGGTTTGAATGACAAGTTTATATAAAGACAAAAGCACACAATCATTCTTGTAGTTGTTCGGCGACAATTTTGAACTTCAGAAAAAAATTCCAAACTTTCACCCTGTCTATGAAAATAGAATGTTAGCAGCTAGTTATTTAAGGCAAGGAAGTAAGTCATCTGTATGCAAAAAGAAAGAAGGATGCCACTTCATGGAGCTGGCAAGTGAAGCTAAACTAGATATGTGCTCAAGATACAAGAGCAAAAAACAACGTTAGGGTATAAACAGAAACCAGCAGTTTTTGAGTAGTGCGGAAAATTGTCTCAGTTCTACAAAACACATTTACCCAGATGCAATACTTCTCAACAAGTAGAACTTTAGCTATTTTCTTACGTAAAAGTCTCTTTTCTTGTTCAGAAACCTGAATATCGGGACACAAAGTGTGATGCTGACTACGCCATGGGTCCAGCCTCAGACATACACGATGTCAGTTTGCTCGAGAGTTGCTCAAACGACAGTAACGACACCAGAACCAAAGTTGACTTCGTCATTGGTGTGTCTTGCGACTACGTGGCCGGGAGAATAGGAGTGTTGGCCAACAACTGGAACTGGCCAGTCATTTTCCCAGCTGTGAGGTGTGGTGAGAATATGCCGGAGGCAACTTCCGCTTATGGGCAATTTTTTGCCACAATTTTTCAATTTACGCGTTTACTGAAGATAACCTGAAACACTTTTAGTGGGAAGTATTACTGCATTTTTGACCTCTTCAACATGCACTTGGTCGGTTTTCAGCTGCGTGCGACCGAGCGGGAATGAAAATCAGAACTAAACAGACAGAGGTGTTGCGACTCTCCAGAAACCCAGCCAGTGCACGATGCAGATAAGCAACAATACACTTCAGCATGTCGAGACGTTCATGTACCATGGGGTGATATTCAGGAGTGAAAAAAGGCGGGACAACCAGAGTGATGCATGTGTGGTAAAGCTAACGCACTTCTGCGTAAGCTTTATCGCTCTGTGGTGGTAAAACGACAGCTTTCAAAGATTGTAAAGCTAACAGCTATGGTCATTCTCACCTATGGTCATGAATCTTGGCTAATGGCTGAAAGAGCGCTATCTCAACCACAAACCGCAGAGATGGGATTTTTTCGAAGAGTTCACGGCGTGACACTTCGCGCCAGTGCGCAGCAGCTGTGAAATTCGTAAAATCCTGAATGCCGAACCACTTCNCTCCCAATATAGCGATCTCAGCTACGATGCTTTGGTCATGTGACCCAGGGGCGGATCCAAGGGTGGGGGGGAGCGGTTTGGGGCGGTAAAATCTGCTGAATCCAAACCTAACTGTTGTTATTGTCGAAAAGATTCAAACATTAAAATCACGCAAAACAGAATAGTGTTCTCCACTGTAACGTCACACAGAAGTTATTGTCTTAGAACTTCCAGACTGCTGAGTATGGCCAACACACTTTGAACTTACGTTTTTCGTATCGTGAGAACTACGCGAACCAACTACACGTAGTACTTCAACCCTGTAATATAAATATGTTCAGTGATCCTGTTCCCTCTGAGGTGCACAATTGCGCAATACTACCAGAGTGAAATCTCATTCTCGCGCACTTGCAACATTCCAAATTTCGTATCGTATATATCGCATAGGCCTTTTAATGCTTGAAGCTTTATGTTGCGTGTCTGCATGGTTGCGCAATTTCCTGCGGACGAAAACAAATATTTGCTTGCTCAGTGTAAAATTCTCTTAGAGGGAACACTGAATATGACACCCCCTTTTGTAACGCAAACAGCTCTTATTGCGAAATAGAGCAACCCTCATTAGGGTCGGTTATACCTTTCATGGGGTGCTCTTATAAGCGGCGTTATTCTGTTAATATTTTTTATCTTCAATTTTTAAACTTTGTGAGACTGGGTTTAGCGCAATGTGTATGTTCAAAACATGCTCAAATAAAGTTACAATTGAGCTGACGTGAAGCTGAGTACTTCCCCATTTCAAAAACTCACTGACAGAAATCAAGCTTAAGTTCTTCATTAGCGTGTCTTCCAAGCACAGTGGTTTCGGGTGAACAAATGTTGAGTAAAAATTCTTGCTTTTTGTACTGGTAAGTACAACATACTTTCGTGGTCATGAAAAGTTTCACTGCATGCCTTTCAACATTTACGCATACACATGGGTGACGGGATATTACAAAAATAGATTTATTTTTAAATTTGGGTCGCTTTGAAAAATGTTTGGGAACCAGTGCTTCAACGAAACGAGACGTTTCTTCCAAAGTTTTTGCTGCTCACCATCAGTGCGTTTTTCTTTTGTCCAGAACTGATCTGTTGAATGAAAAAGAGAACCAGTCGTGTTGTGCCACGATGACCAGGACTGGGATCACCATGACCGACACAGGACAGTACATTATCGAGCTGTACGAGAAGTACAATTGGAACAAATCGGTTGTGGTTTACAGCTCGTGAGTTTGTTTATTTGGTAACTCAAAGCTAATACTATAATAGATATATTAATCAAGCTAGCTCGAAAATTGCTTAACCATGATCGGAAAAAAACGGTTCTTTTATTTTTCTCTTTTCAAAGGAGATGTCGATCCGCTTCACTGCACAAACCGCCTTTGTTTTAATGATTTATGCCAAAGAGTACCGTACATTCAAACGTTTTACAATAATAGTTTGGCAGAAAGAAATATATAGTAAAAGCAATTCTTGCCCATTTCTATGATTTTTGTCTGTCACGATCTGATACCCTATAGATGTGAAAGGCTACGATGACAGTGCGTATATGTCTTAAAGCCCAAATTGGTGTCCGGCTTTCAGTCCCTCCTTAGTGTCCGTAGACCACTGGACTGCAGATAAAGGGGGCCTGGGCACATTGACCCTACACGTGTTTCAAGGTTAGGTCACGGACACAAAATCCCCCCACTATTTTATTGCATATTAGTTTTTCGCTATAAAGTAAATCATCTTCACACTTTCACTGGATGCCCGAACCTGTCGACAAGGCAAGCTTATTTTCATATCAACCTTGTTGTGTCGTTATACCATACAGGCGTCGTTTCGTCTTTCACTGATCACCTGATACAAAACATCTCTGTGGCAAGTTTATGAACCGTCTGTTTGCAGTTAGGAAGCTTGGAATGGTCGTGTGCGCAGTAAAACTTAAAAATGATAGGTAGCTCTTAATACATATTACTGGCAAAAGAGATTGGCCCACAGTCTAAGGCAGTGGTTACCAACCAGGGAGGAATTCCTCCCCAGGGAGGAAGTTAGGGGAGGAATTCCCACTTTATAATTAAGTTACCTATTCATTGTAAATGTTGCACTTTTTTAAGTTGACATTGGCTCTTTGAAGTAGTTATATCACCTTACATTTGTAAGTTATTTAGTGGACTGTCACATGTTTTTGTTGACAAACTTTAGTGCAGTGGTTCCCAGAGTACGGGTCACGACCCAAACAAGGGTCGCGAAAGGTAAAAAAATGGGTCGCGCCCAGGCGATCCAAAACTGTGTGGTGTGTTTTCAACGTCACCTGCTTGTACAGTATGTGCCTCTCTGCAGCGTGTAGGTAATTGAGAAAAGAGTAGAATTCTGACTTTGAAATGGAACTTAGCAACTTACTGTCAAAAGTCACCCATACAGTCAGTATTTTTTATACAATGTTTGCGTCTTGGGTCGCGGGATGTCCACCAAACTCGGTTTTGGGTCGCCCTAAAAAAAGTTTAGGAACCGCTGTTTTAGTGCTATCATTTGTCAACAAATTTTTGTTCCACTTTTATTAATCAAGTTGTTGTCGTAAATAAAGGTCGTTGTTCCAATTGTACTTGATACTAACTTACGAATTCGAACAGGGGAAGAATGAAAGTTCTGCAGGGGAGGAATGAAAAGTTTCAAAATGAGCAAAGGGAGGAATGCATCAAAAAAGATCGGGAACCACTAGTCTAAGGCAATGGTTCTCAATCTTTTCGCTGAAGGGAGCCGAATCCAGACCTACGATTTTGCTAGAGAGCTGCACAAAAAATTTTAACACAAGTCAATTGACACGTTTTGTTGTATTGCAGAACGAAGTCTGTTACACAAAATGTTTGAGATATTATTGAAAGGCTGCTGAGGGCCGCATAAAGGGTCCTTGGGAGCCGTATGCGGCTCTCGGAACTTGAGAACCACTGGTCTAAGGATACAGAGTTTTATCAACGGATGTGACCGTTGATAAAAAAAGAATCTTTTTGATTTGCAAATTACTGGCATTGCTTCAAAATGGTATTAATATTTTTTGCACAAATAGAGTTTTTTCGTACCTGGTTTACTTCATAGAGAAACGTATATTCTAAAGCCAGTGGTACTAACAAAATATGAAAAGTGTTTCAGAAATTGTGCAAAAAAGGGCAATGTAAGGTTGTTTATCACCGTTAACGTCATATAATCAACCATGTAGGTAGGAAGCCTAGAGAGGACCTTGGACTCCACTATATAATTTGTTCTGCCGCTCCTATTAATATCAGTAATAACAATGCATGAAGGTAAGTAAATGCAAAAGCCTCCTCACACTATACAATAAAACCCATGTGACGTAAAAAGTTAAGTTGAATGAATTTTGTTCAAAAACTCAAAATAACGTATTTTTTTCAAAATGACATCTTTTGAGTTTTTTTGCTACTTCACACTTGTTTCAAATGGGTATTTCACGACTCCTGAGTTACAGTCTGTTATTTTGTAGATTGTATAGGTAAAACATTTAAACTGGTTTATTCCATAATTTATGTGTGCTTTTCCTTCAACTGTAAACAGTGGCATAACTAGAGGTTTGAGCCAGGGGATAAAACTTACCTGAAGGGAGCCCATTAGCCAATACTCAGAAAACACTTGAGGAAGTGATAGGGGATCTGGATGTGGATGTCTATACTAAAAGCCAAAATCACCGGGAAATACTACGAAAAACGAAAAAGCAACACCCTATTGAAAACCAAAAGAATTCTAAACACCCGAAATATAAAGTAAGTAGGGCCCAGTTTTAAATTTAGCTTGCCAGGGAGGCGGTTCTCACCCCTGCCACCAGTCAGTTACGCCACTGACTGTAAAGACATAGTTTGTAAAAATTATTTTAAAGCAAGCTATCCAAAATACTTTTGCATGATCAAAACAATTCTTGCAGGACTTTTCATGGACATTATTACTACCTTCTGTGTTTAGGTACAACAGTCACGGAGCTGACGTAAGCTACACAGCAAGCAGTGATTGTTCTTCAATGCTTGGCGGAATTACAAAGGCTTTTCGCAATCATGGGTGGATAAGATACGACTTTTACAACATTATTACCAGAAGTTATGACTCCGACATCGAGGAGGACGCCGATAAAATATTACAAGAAATTTCAAGCATGGCAAGAGGTGGATATACAGATACTGTTTATGGTAACGGAAAGACAAACATATTGAAGTATTTACTCTCAGAGGAGGAATGTTAGGCTTGGGTTTGCCAATTTGTATTTGACAGCAGTTGCCAAGTCGGTTTCATGATTTCTTTTCAAGAGCTGGTATTTCTATATAAAAGTACTAAACAAGTTTTGGTAGGGTTTGGAATTTTGCAGACAAAAAAAGTTAAAAAAACCCTGCACAGCATGTTTCAGCTTTCTGTGAAAACGTACTGGTTTGCTCAGTAGCACACTCGTAATTTTCTTTTATATATTTGCGGGATTTAGGGACAACTAATACAACATTGGACACCTAGTCTTATCAAATCGAAGTGTAAATCCTCCTAAAAGTCAGCATTGCCATTGCAGGCAAGATTTGAGCATGCCTTTTGTTCAAATTATTTTTAGGAAGTTTAGGACGGGATGCAACACCTGATAAACACAGCATAAAGGACATTTTAAGCTTTCGGTAAAATTAAGATATTCACCAGTGCGGACATTCGATTTCAAAATATCAGTTTTATTCTGACAGCCAAATACCGGAATTCGTCATAACGTTTATCACAAAACTCCTGTGAAGAGCTTTTAGGGTCCCGATTCGGTGAGAGACCATCAGCGACGGTTGTACCTCCGCTGTAAATCATTGCTCACGTTAGTCTTGCTGTCCTGCCTAAGTTCACCAACTTCGATGCGCAGTTTGAATTTATCGCTTTCGTACTGTTGACCAAGTAGCAAATAATTTCAAATTCACCGGCCAACTTACCGCCTGCACTTTTACTTCAATTCCATTAATCATAAGCAGTTGTCACTGTTGCAACATGAATGGCGCTGCCTTAGAATATTCTCTTTGCTTGTTTGACAACTGCAAACAAATGTGTTTACCAAGTCCACGCAATAGAGCACGAAAGTTTGTGTCGGACAGTTTATTTTGAAGGAGGGTTACAAGTTTGAGTAATAGACTGCAAGGGTAACAGGTTTATGGTGTGCAGCCAATGAGCCACAACTCGCGTTTGAAAGCGTTTTGTAAATTGGGAAGCGTCTGTGGCAAAAGAAATAAACTTGATTCGTGAAGATACAAACAACATAAGCAAAGTCAAAATGCTGATCAGACCTTTTTTTATTTTTGTATCTGCAGATGTTTTAATTCTTGTGAATCTGCCCAATTTGATAAGATTGATACGTAAAATGTGCATCATTAAAACCATAATTTACAAAGTATGCTCTCCAATTCGGTTTACGACAATTTGCCTGATCCAGAAAATGCAATTGAAAACCAGTATTTCGCAAAATAACAGCTGGCTGGGTCGCATTTTTGACGCTTAACCATGAAAATAATGAAGAAGTCACGTTTTTCGCGCCATTGTCTTTGAGATCACCAGCCACTGTGTTAAACCGTAGGTGCTTCATATGATACTTGAAAGGCCACCTCCTAAGCTTTTTCACCTAAGAATAGATACGTCTTTGCGTAACTTCAGTAACAGCGAAACATGTATGCTGCTGGAATGTGCTAAGCGAGTGGTTTTCATACAGGAGCCGCTTGGCTCACTATAAGGGAGGAATCTTTAATTCGTGGGAGGAAATTTGTTCCAGGGAGGAATTGGGGAGGAAAAAATGTGGATGGAAAAACCTTAAGTATTTAGTATTAGTTTATTCAACACATATAAAAAGTGCACAGTGAGTTTCGTTTAGATAAGAATGTTTGCAATACACAAGCACAAGCTGCTATCGTTTGAGCCAGTTCTTTCAGTCCACTGCTTGGCCGAACTAGATNTTGGGGCAGTTGTTGAGCAGCCATTCGATTGTCTTATCATCCAACCAGAAGTCAGGCCGTGCAGTCTCTGGGCAGGTGATAGATTGGACATTCGAGATCAACATGGTCGACGGTTTGCTCTTCTGCGGCACACTCACAGGCTGCAGAAAGGGCCATACACAATTTATGCAAACAGGAACGGAAACGTCCGACACCGGTGCGGAGGCGGTTGAGCCGGACCCATGTTGTTCTTGGCAATGCTATTCCAGGGTGGTGGGTCGGGGATGAAAGTACGAAGTGTCGTAGGGCTCTCCAACCTTTCCGCATTCCATCGTGATCCGCCCAGAGCGCCGCATTTATTTTGTTGTTGTGAGATGAACTGATGAGTTGTTGTGCGGCCGGTACAAATGGGTGTCTCGATTTGAGATGCTGTGCATTCCCACTCGATGGATAGGTGAGCGCTTAGTGGAGCAGATGTCCAGGCTCCTTGGCACGGNGTTCTAGAGACAGTGTGGCTCCTTTGTGATGGAGCTCAGCAGGTTGGATGCCTCCGAGGATGGGAATATTGGCTGCTGTTTAGGACACAGGCAACCGGTCACAGTTTGAAAGGCGTCATTG
>JGI24022J15233_10004627_pt1 | contig 14282 bp, 11 predicted proteins | sample Ectturendosymbi2_FD_15233 | JGI IMG/M metagenome (IMG submission 15233) | reverse complement strand
ACGTATGCCATATAGCTGCATTTTAAACTGAAGTGTACTGTGCTCAGTGCGGAATATAAACTAAAATTCGAAGTTGGTGTACAGTACAGGTGCACATTTTTTTGTTTCTGTTGACACATTTGGTGCAAAGGTGTTAAACATAGTTGCATGCGTCCGGTAGTTACCCAATGCCATAAAATTAAATTTAAAAGTGCTTCTTTTGCAAGAAAGCTCTGCACCCATAGGGACGAGACACGGCTAAACCACGCCGAACACAGAGCACTGAAGCTTAAAAGTTGAATGCACAGTGTTGATTTTGGCATGTCGGCAAAGGGAGTCATTTCGGCAACAGTTGCTTGATCAGATTAATGGCACCACAGGTTTTCGCACCATCTGAGCAGTGCGCTTTACACTCCTTTAAAGTTAACTATGCGATCGAGCGATTTAATTTAAGTTTACAAATGAAAGGAATATTTCGATTCGAATATCCGGTTTATGCAAATAACCTTTATGCAATTAACTGTACTATTTTCTTACATTTATAGTTTCGTTTTGGGATTGTGGAATCCTATGTGATGAAGTAGTTCATGTGTTTAATTGGTATGAAATTAGCCGAAGTCGTTTGTAGTTGTCTTAGGCCATTAGCCAAGTTTGATTGGGTCTAAGGACATCTATAGCCAAGAAAAATGAGTTTTATTCTTGAAGGTATCTGGCCTTTCCTGGCACAACCACTTTCGCCTTGCAAAAATGCACCGCTGCATGAGAATTAGGAAATTTGTTGTTCAATGTTGCAAAAATGGATAGTTTGTGTGATAAAATGATAAATTGTTGATTTCCACTGCCGGATTAAGGAAAGTGCGCTGTGTGGGCCTCCTCGTTTTTTTAGTGAATGACATTTTCTAGCAATTCTCAGGTGCAATGCATTGTAGGGAAAAACCAGAATAGGAGAATAAGATTCGGTATTCTGGATTCGGTTTAGCTGTTCCAGAAGAATTCTGGAATAGTAAACTATTCTGAAATGCTCGTCCCTACACATAAGCAATTGATCTTTGTCCAATGCATAGTCTGTCTGTCTGGGAACACTATTAATTGCTTAGTGTTTTGAGTATAAATACTTTCTAATTTAACAAAAACATCAAAATTGTTTTTTGCCTCTGTCATGCACGTCCTGTGTAATGTCATAATTGCTACATGGCTTTCTGCTTCACAGCCTCCACTGTCATTCACTTTTCTCACCTATGTGCATGACTCACTTCATCCTCTGTAAATTTCTCAATTCTTCATACATTAGTTGCCCTGCATCATCCTTTCTATGCAAATTACTGTTCCTTTATTATCTGATTTTTATGGGCTTGTTTTGCTCTGCACATCTATTTTGTGTGTGTGTTTGTTGAGATGTGTTGTCATGCCTCATGTTTGTTGTCTGTACCCGCTAAACCTCAATTTATATATTGCTGTTTTATGTTATAGTTATGAACTTGTGCATTATTGCCGCTTAATGAGGGTGACTTTTTGCATCATAAAACATAACCAAATAATGCTGGTAGGTTGTAGGATTTAGATTTGTGCATAAATTTTTATACCACTTGTTTGTATTAATTATTTGAGCAAATAAATGATAATTTTAGCAAATGTGGATCTGTGTATGACGAAGTGTTGGTATTGAAATTATTGATATGATTAATCTGAAAACTTTTGCTGTGAATAATTATTATATAATTGATTAAAGTATGACTGACAAGCAATCCTTTAGAATTGACTGCATAATGAAGATTAAAAAAATTAAAACAAACAGTTTAAATTAGGCAGATAGTAAAAAAATTAAATATAGGCAGATAGTGTTCTTGCTGCTATGGCACAGGTAGTCAGAGAGCACTAAGGCCAACACATTCTAGAGCAGGGGTTGGCAACCTTTCCCTAGTTGTAGGCCAAAACAAACTCTGCAAGATATGGTGGGCCGTACTAATTTTCCACCAACAATTCCATTCATTTTGCTGTAAATGATGTGGATTACTTGGGAATTTATGGAGTTTTCATCAGATAAACTCCAGATTTTCACAGTTCATAACGAAAGCCCAAAATATGACATTTAGTGCATTTATAGCACAGTGTGGTTTCTCATGAGTATTTCATAATAAGTATGCAATACAAGAAGTTGAAAGGAGGGCAAATTCATAAAATAAAATACCACTAAGGGGAATATACAGTTACTACAATTCGTAAAGGGGATGTGGGCTGGACGATCTTGCTTGGCAGGCCAGATCTGGCCCGCAGGCCGTAGGTTGCCAATCCCTGTTCTAGAACTATGTGCGTCTGTCTGAGCTTAGCAAGATAAGCAAGCATATTTTTGCTGTATTAATGGTGAATATGCCAGGATCTTTTTTCTGTATTATTATTAGTGCACAAAGTATGACATAACAACCTATGATTTATTCCAAAACCTGATATCTTTCAGTGGAAAAGTTTTTTTTTTCAAAGAAAAAGTTAGAATTTGTTAAAGCTGCAGTTTTTGATTCTTGGAACTAGGTTTGTCAAAACTTTTAAGCTGAATCCATTGAGTTTGTAAATGCATTTAAATTTCAGTTTGTTATAACAACAGAGAAGTAGTTAAGTCATAAGTAAAAATGTTAACAGGTGCATCTAATGTTACATTTTTATCCATTAGCTTTCTGTACCTTATTTTTATAAATGATTAGTATTGGGGTGTGTAGTTATTTAAAAGGTTAGAAATGGCTGGAAACTTTTGGCAAAGTTCTCATTGCAAGCAATGGTTGCTTACACAGGAATTTCTAGTGAGAGAAAGGAGTGAAGATCTGCAGATACTGGGTGAAGTTGAATATCAGAAAATCATGATGTTTTATGCCAATGTTATACAAGCAATTGGTGAACATTTAAAACTCAGACAGCAGGTGATCGCCACTGCCACTGTGTATTTCAAAAGGTTCTATTCAAAGCATTCACTGAAAAGCTGTGATCCTTTGCTTTTAGCACCCACATGCATATTTTTAGCCACAAAGGTGGAGGAATTTGGTCCATTATCTAATTCACGTTTTGCTAGCTCAGTGAGCAATGCCATAAAAAACAAATTTTCTTATGCTTTTCCAAACGACTTTATTTATAACATCAAACATATATTGGAATGTGAGTTTTATCTTCTGGAATTAATGGACTGCTGCCTGGTGGTTTACCACCCGTATCGTCCTCTTGTACAATACTGCAATGACATGGGAATGAGTGACATGCTACTTCCAATAGCTTGGAAAATTGTTAACGACAGCTATCGTACTGATGCGATTCTTCTTTACCCACCATTTCAAATTGCTCTGGCATGTTTGCATATGGCTTGTGTTATTCAGAATCAAGAAGCAAGGACTAAGATATGGTTTGCTGAACTTAATGTTGACATGGACAAAGTAATAGAAATAACACATTTGATTTTAAAGCTTTATGATTTGTGGAAGACTTTCGATGAAAGAAATGAAATAAGTGGTTTGCTAAAAAAAATGCCAAGAGCTCAGTTAGTGGAAGTCAAAGAAGAAGCAACTCAACCTTCAAATGCAACTATTGGAGGAAAATAATATCATGTTTATATTGCAACCAGGCCAAGTGGTTGTCACTTTGATTGTTATGAGCAGTGTCAGAAATGCTGAAGTTGTTATTCAAATGAAAATCAAATTGATGTTGTGTTAGATGCACTTATTTGTGTTGATTGTGGTTTGTTTATTCATTTGGATCTGGATGCCAGAAGTTTCAAAAATGTTTTAAGGAGCTTGTGAAAATAGCTTGTTTTTTAGCACTGGTGGTCATTCCAGTAATACAGCGTGTTCACAGAAAGTCGACTTCATTACAATTTTTTAACTGAGCTGTCTGTGGTGGTCTGTGAACAAATGTTAAAAGGAAACTAGGCCAGAAACTGAATGCTTCACGTCTTGTTTTCTTTTATTAAAACATTTTATTGACATGTTGTTCTCCAGGGTTTGAAGTAACAATCCGTTTGCAAACTTGTTGATAGCAGCAACTGTTTGAGTCGCTCAAAAAACTCCAACATGTGTATGAACTTTTGTGATTGCAACCTCATAACAGTTACTGAAACAACTCAAATGTGATCAGGCAAACCAAAACTTAAGAAAAAAAACCCACAAGTCATGTGGCATTCATCTGAAAGAGATGTTTTTGTGGTGAACTTGCATTGCACATAAATTTTTCACAATTCCTCACATGCTTTGTACAACATATCCTTGGTAAACACAATGCTCTAAAAAAAATGAGCTTTCATCTACAACCATCATTCTTAACACCTTCGCTTCCTGTAGGCTAAGGCTAAAATCCAACAGTTTGCATGTGTTTTTGCACGGGAATATCTCTGCCGACGATTGCACTAGAGAGCTGTTCAAACCCTCAAAAGATTCTGCAAGTCTTCGCGTCTACAATGAAAAAAAATTTTGGATTTTTGTGAGTGACGTCATAAGTGGAGTTCTTTTAGGCCTTTTTGGCCCACTTCGTCTGGCCCTAGGCCTAAACCGCTAGATGGTAGTATTTTGCACAAGTTTTTTATTAGAAACTAGGCTAAAATCTTGAGTCTTTTGATACTTTGGATGACTTGCTGAGATTTCGGGTTCAAAAGTTATGACGTAAAAACAGCAAAATTAGCAATTAATCCCATCATTAGATAATTAACAATAGTAGAACTTGTCTAATTCATCATCGCTTAATTCGTCATTTCGCTTAACACTTTTGAAGCCAGTCTAAACCAAGTGGTTCATGCTAAAACAACTGGATCGCAAGTGGCTTCGCCCCCGCGTAAAGTGGTAGAGAGCTGTTCAAAGGCTCAAAAAGACGGGGCAAGTCTTCTAGTCTGCACTTGAACAAAAATTTTTTGGTTGGGGAGTGCAGATTTTTTGTGAGTGACACCATAAGTGGAGTGCTTTCAGGCCATCTTGGCCCACTTTACCTGGCCCTGGGCTCAAACCATTAGACGGCAGTATTTCACTGAAGTATTTATTGGAAACTAGGGTACAATCCGAGTCTTGATACTTTGGATGACCTGCTGGGGTTTCTGGTTCAAAAGTTATGATCTAAAGTAATAAAAATATTTAACTAATTAGATAATTAATTTGTTTACCTTCCATTTATCTGAAAGCGCCTTTTTTTTTGTTGTTAATAATCGTCAGCTGGCATTGCATTTCAGTAAGTTCTTGTCATTTGCGCAGTAAGTTTTGAGGCTTCAGCGTTTGCATGTAGTTGAGCAAGACGTTTTGGTTTTGTTTTATTTGTCACGGTTGGGTCTGCACGTTTTTTTTCATTGCAGTCTTGAGGTTGTTTACTTCCTCTGACATTGTGTTGGCCTTTCAACGTTTCACACCTGTTAGCATTGCTTGCAGATGATAGACTGACGATGCGTAGTGTTACGTGAAATCGATTTCCTATCAAAAATATGTGATTGATTCCTTGCTTTTTTCATTTGTGGAGTTTAGTTACTTGTTTATTTTAGATCATAACTTTTGAACCAGAAACACTAGAAAGTTGATCAAAGACTCGGACTCGAGCCTGGTTTTCAATAAAAACTTCAGCGAAATGCTTTGGCCTAGCAGTTGGGCCATAGGCCAGGCAACATGAGCCAAAATGGCCAAATAACTACTTCACTTGTGACGTCACTCATAAAAATTCGTAACCTGCAACCAAAAAATTTTTTTCAAGTGCAGACTAGAAGACTGGCCGATCCGTTTAAGCCCTTGAACAGCTCTTTAGCACAATCATGCGGAGGAGCTAGGGCGTTGGTAAGGCAACCAACAACTGCTGGCTTTAGGCCGATTTCAAAGTACGAATATATACCCTGGCTCTCAAAGTGTTAATTCGTCACTTTTTCGTCGGTCCTGGCAAAATTCTTATCTTTTATGTACATTCCTGTTCGTCCAATTCGTCACCTCTTTCTATCCCTTAAAAGCGTTTTGTTTGGCTAATACGCCATTTGCAGTTGCGCTTTTGATGTCTAAGCAGCTAGTACGTGTGGGAATTCAAACAAATTAAGATCTTTATCTGAGAATTGTTGCACCTCGCAATTTGTTTATAGAATTTATACATGAGGTGTGAGCACGACCCGACTCCCCATTGAGAGAACGCAGGAAGTCTTTGCATTTTGTTAAAATTTAAAAGGTGCTATTAGAGTAAATGAAGGAGTCCAGATAGAGTAGAGGAATTAATTGTTGTATTCAACCATGATGTCAACTTGTATTTTACTGCAAATAAGTGCACTATGTATGCGAGTCACTATGACAAAGTATACGAGCTTCTGTGATAGCGTTTTCACCTGTTTGCATAATTTGTCACTTCGCCTAAATCTTCACTTTTTTCTAATCCCCTTGAGGTGACGAATTAAGCAAATTCTACTGTATTTTGTTTGTTTTAGGGTCATAACTTTTGAACCAGAAGCACTAGAAAGTCGATCAAGGTCTCAAAAGACTTGAATTCTAGTCTAGTTTCCATTGAAAACTTGAGCAAATACTTCCGTCTAGTGGTTGGGCCCATGTCAGGGACCAGCAGCCAAAAATTACCAAACACCTACCTTGCTTACGATGTCACTCACAAAAAACCTGAAACCCAAAACGAAAATTTTTTTTTCATTGCCGACTCGAAGACTTGTTGAATCTTTTAGAGTTTGAACAGCTCTCTAATACAATCGGCTGAGGAGCTATGTGGTTGGAAAGTCAACCAAAATATCCCTGGATTTTCTTTGATTTCCAAGTACGATGTATTCGTAGACTGGCAGCAGGCGTGTTAAAAAGATGGATCAAGGGAAGTTTATTGATAAACTGCCGAAGTTTCATGACACAATCAAATAGGTTTGAAATTTGTTCAATCTGAGTTAACTATGCTTTAAACTGAAATAGTAATTTAATTACCAAGAAAACATGGTAACTGGTATAGCTGTCTGAGCATGTGCCACCAAACCTGGAAGGCTGGGTTCGATTCCCAGTCAGGTCACACCGAAAACTTGAAAAAGGTACTTGCCTATCCAGCCTCTTGCTCTGTGTTGTGTGAGTGCAAGGAAAGGGTTCACACATGTTGTTGGCATTGACTCACCACCAGTGCAGCATTCACTGTGAAAGTAGCCACGTGATCCACTGCGCAGAGTAAGCAGAGGTGGGTGCTTGAGTGTCATGTCACCACTCGTGACACTTCCAAAAGGAGTACAAAAATGAGTAAACTTCTCATTGGGCAAGAATTTTGCTTTCAACAATATGCAAGTTTCATGGATATAGTATTTTCACTAATGTTTGCTTTAAAACTTCATTAAAATACCTTTTGAGGTATCTAGTTGTTATCCGAAAAAAACAAAGCACTGTTTGCTATTTTTGTGGTTTTTATTGCAGTTACTGCCTTTGTGCTGGTGCTTCCACTTGTAATATAAAAGCACAGTTATTATGTGCATAGGGATGTACTGGAATCTGTTCTGGCCAGAATTCAGGAATAGTTTCTTGTCCCGGCTGGAAATGAATCATTTGCAGCAGACTCTATAAAATGTTTATTCCTGTCAGAGGTATTTCTTGACACCAGGTTACTTTGGTCTTTTTTTGATACCAGATCCCTCATAAGTTTGTAACAACATTGTTTACAAGATATTTCTTTGTAAGATAGCAAGTTTAATTCATACAAATTGATGAAAGCTTAAATAGAAAAGACTAGCACACAGAAATCAAAATGCCTTGAATCAAATGCCATTTCTGAATTATGCCTGACAGCCAAATAGGTTACAATATATTACTGCTTAAGCTTTGAATAGTACAGTGCATTTGGAAGAAAATCACAGCTATAAAACAATGCTACAGTTGTGATTTTTACTGCATTTTTTTCTTAGTTTCCAGTCGGTTTCTGTTCTGCTCTGAAATGAAAATCTTGATATTAGCTTATCCCTATCTCCATGTATTATCTGGAATTTAATGCAAAGTTTGCCTATTTTGTTTGTTGTTTGTACCATGTGTGGTGCATCTTTGTATGTACATGCCATGCTGCTAATTTGTAGCTGATTTTGTGTGCTATAAAGGTACCTAAGATTTAGTACTTGATTGATTTTCTTGAGTGATTCAGTTCATCTACAAAAGCTTCACTGATGCAGGTAAGCATAGCATCAGATGCAATGTGAATGGGCTAACTTTTAGCTCTTTTGCTTGATGTGTTGGTTCTGAGTAAGAGTGCATTCACAGACAAAGTACAAAGGATTACAATCTTGCTGGCCTAAATATGTTTTATTGCCAGAAGTAGTGTTTGTGGTGTCACTGGATCGATCTGCATCTCTGCAATGCAATGAAATTTATGTCACATTCTACTTGAAGAAATCATTTAACAAATTGTCTTATTAGTACTGTTCCAAGTTTAATCTTGTTAGCCCAGTCCAGAAGAAACACGAGATACAACTGGTTCCGAAGATGTGTTACATGTTATAACTGTATTGCTCACTTGGCAAAAAACATACGAACTGGCACCTACTTGAGCTTTTAGTAAAAACAGCAGCTGTTGAAATTGAAAAAAATGTTGATTGATTTGACTGCATCACCTTTACAGAGACTAATTGCTTGGTATGTGTAAGTCTGATTGTCGCAAAGTTATGAAATGTGGAGTCCAATTGGCTATTCCTCAAAAGTTTGCAGCCCACTTTTAACTGTTGAAATTGAGTATGTTCTTTATGTTAAAAGTGGTGGTTAACACAAAAGCAATTTTATGATAAACCAAACCATTCAAATATGTGCATGTAGACCAAATCACAAGTTCAATGCTAAAAAGTGTGTCATGCATGAACAGGATCCCACTCAGGACACAGAATGGAACGATGCTCTAAGAAAGCACGGAATATTACCAAAGAAGGAAAAGGCTCCTCCACCTCCAGAGGAAGTGGATCAAACTGTTCAAGGTGATTCAAAATTGAACCTTTTGATGCAACAACGTGTTTATTTTATGCATAATTTTTCCACACACCTTTGATTCTTCATGGTGAAAAACAAGAAGTAGCTCTTGATTGCCTTATTAATAGAAGTGATATGAAAGTTTCTGGGACCGATTTAGAAAAAATATCTGTCCGTTGTGTTATATAAACACAGGGCATGTATTTTGGTTGAAAAATCAGAATTGTTTTGTGCTGTATTCGCCGATTTGTTTGACGATGTGCAGTTTGTTTATTGTGCAGTCGATTATGATGTCATTTATGCCATTATGTTTTTCGCTGTTTTTTTCCCAATGCAATTGATTTGCAGTGAACAATTACGAAGACATGGCGTTGGAGGAATTGGATGAGTTTGAAGACGAGGAAGATGAACGAGTGATGCAAATGTACCGGTGAGCAGTACCGGTTTTAGCTGATGCGAGGCCCTGGGCTGATCCGCTTGTGAAGCCCCCTCTACCATTGTTACGAGTGGGGAAAATGAAAAAGCGGTAATCAATTCGCGCAAAGCGGAAAATGACATTGCGCGGAATTGTGGAATCGTCTTTGGCTGGCGGGAACAGGATTTTTAATCTCCACAGGCGAACCAACCGAGGTTAAATATTTGTCGAAAGTCATATTTCACATCTATTTTTTCTTATCTGTAGTCAAGAGCAGCATTTAAAATATACAATTTCCTAAAGCAAGCAAAATATGCTGCACATGTGTGGGACGGCATGACGGCGCTGAAGCACAAGGGAGTGAAGACCACCTTGCGATTCGCTTACCACGGCTGTGAAAATCCCGCTCACGTGCATTAATCGTGATCAAAAGTTGCTGCCCCTTGTAAATTACGCCATGTAAAACGCACCCAAATGGTTACAACCGCTAGGATCACGATTCGCGTGTTTGTTACGCTTTTACATTGCAAAGAATCAAGAAAACCGCCACGTGAAGGAGACAGTAACGAGGCTCAAAACGTTTCTTGTGCTGTCGTTGTTGATGTTGAAGTACGTATTAGAAAATAAATACTTGCTTAAGTACTCAATAGCAAATGTGATGTCTGAATGGCTTTGAAGATTAAAATGGAAAAAATCACAACTAAAATATTGAAACGAGCTTCAGGTCGTAAAAACGCTAACAAAACTTCAGCATTGATCAGGCTCAAAAGATGCGCTGTGATAATATTAATTGATTGTTGCGCTTTGACTTTCAGTGGTACCCTACTCAGACCAAACTTCCCAGAATAAAGCAGTCTCTACGAAAATACTTCAGTTTTGCGGTCAGGCATTGTTAATTTAAGTCACTATAATTAAGTTAGTCGATCTCACTATTATGAAAAGGTAGGCCTGTGCAATGTTGGGATTTTACTAGGTTTTTAATGTTGGGACACTGCTAGCCCTACACATATCTCTTACCTGCAATACAAACTTAAGCTTTGGTCAGGTGCGTATCAAGCACGCATAACCACAACTTCTTTCGCCTGATTCACACGTAACAATCGGTACTATGCAGTAAACACAGCCAACTGAACTGTGAGTGTGACGACACTATAGTTGCACGCAACTTTAAAGACCCTGGTGTTATCAACACGAAATCTGGTTAAGTGAATAAAAGTAAATTTCATGAATAATTAGGATATGAATTGTTGACGAATATTTATCGAACTGATCATATACGGGCAATCGTCTCCATACGTGCCATAGTTTGCTGGAGGCCCCCATGGATCTTGAGGCCCTAGGCTTACGACTAAATGGCCTGTTGACAAATCCGGCCCTGGGCCGGTGGGTGGTACAGATGTGCCGGCTGTTTGTTTCGATGAGGCATTGAGGTCATTTGTCTCATANTTACATTAAAACTCGCCATAACAATGTTCATTATATAATATTTTCCGACGTTCTGACCGAANTGCCTTCATTGTTTTTCTGTCATTTCAAAAACATTNCGGTCTGTGACCGAAGAAACATCCAGTGTGCCGGTGATTGTTGAATGTAGACCAGACAAGGTTCTAAAACGATTTCATGGTCAGCTGTGAGTCGTGAACTGTGGAATATGGGAGAAGACGGTTGTTACGTTTCGATCGATTAAAAACGTCAAACATGGTTGATGATGGAACGAATGTGCGACTTGTTTGAAATGTGGTTTTCATTCGTTGTACCTTGGCCTTGTATGGTTTGATATTTTCAACTTCTCTCTTTAGAATCATTTCCGGATCACTAACGTTAAATGGCTTCAGTGACTGAGCCAGTGCCGTGGTAAGGTAGCCCCGTATCCCCCGGTCGGGGGGGGGCGACCATTCGTAGGGCCCCACAATATATATTGTATTAGTAAGTTAGAGCCGTCCCTCTACCCTTGACTTTTGCTCTTCTGGTTTCTGCCCTCAATGCAGAGCCGGTAGATTAAGGATGTTATATCATGCTAATTTGCAACTGGCTCGAAAATGCACGTAGCTGCCTACATGCTTGCTGATATTAAAGGGCCACATCTGGATTTTTTGGGGGGCCCCAACAGCTTTTCACACGGCTCTGGACCGAGCCGTCAGCAAATGCAATGCGTGTGCCGATGTCACGCGCGATATATTTTATGATTTTTTTCACGCAGTGAAAAGAGAATGGCAGAGATGCGTGCCGCACAGATGAAGTCCAAGTTCGGTCACGTTGGAGAAATATCAGCGGTTGATTATGTGCAGGAGGTGAACAAGGCCGGTGACGGTGTGTGGGTGGTCTTGCACTTGTATCAGCAGGGGTGAGTCGATGCGCTGCTGTTGCAAATCGATGTTTACAGCTGTTCTGTCCGTAGCTTCATTCTGCCGTTCTGCAACATTCCGTTGCGCTTCAAACCGCCAGTTGTCTGGAATGGTTAGCACAAGTCTCGAGGGAGTAACGCGTTGTTTCGTATGATGTCATAATCACCTCCGCACAAAACCCTTTGCGCATCTGGTTATTCCAGACTTGAAACAGAAACTAACCCGAGGTTGGAACGTGCAGCGGTCGCTTGTTAAGGTTGAAGTAAAAAATTTTATGACACGCGGCAGTCGAGAGAAAATCTTTTTTTGCAGAATTCCGCTTTGCACTTTGATCAACCAGCATTTGTCGAGGTTGGCCGCCAAGTTCCCGCAAGTAAAGTTCCTCAAAAGCATCTCCACGACTTGCATACCTAACTACCCTGACAAAAACGTCCCAACCATCTTCATTTATAAAGACGGTGAAATGACGGATCAGTGGATCGGAGCGATACAGCTTGGAGGGATGAACCTGACGCAAGACAGTGAGTTCTTGGTTTCACTGTATGCCTGGCGCGCGACTGTGACGTAACTATGACCAATTGTTCTGAAGTTACGAGTAATTTCTAACAGTCTCTGACTGAACAGGTTAGCAATTAGTGAGCATCCATCATGACAACAGTTTATAAAGTTTTGTCCAACTGTTAAATGTTCTGGCAACACGTCCATTCGACAAGTTGTTTTGAAGAGTTTGAGTTATTTTCTAACAGGTGACGCAACCACAAGCAAAGTTTGATATGCGTGACAATTTCCAATTGATTGACATCGCCACACGGCTGCGGTGACATTTCACAGGGGAGGGGGGTGCAGGAAGCGTTCCTACCGAATAAACTTCATTGTCCTGCTTTACAGCGCTAACTTTCTTTGCGACCAAAAGATTTATTTTTCTCACCGATCCCGTTGCAGTGTTGGAATGGCGACTGCACAAGGCTGGTGTCCTGGTAAGTTCATTGGAAGAGAACCCTGCGCCCAAGATACATGACGTCATGACCTCATCGATCCGTTCATCGTATGGGAATAAAAACAAAGACGAAAGTTCAGACGAGGAGTATTGACCTGACGACGAGAGGTTTGTTACGTCAACAGAGGCTCGTGTGCTCTTCAGCACCAACTTCCCATGAAAGTTGTTCCCGCCAAAAACTTCCGCGGTATTTGATTCGAGGAAGTGTTGCGGTTCACCGCACTGAATTATTTTGCAGCCCCCCCAGTCATGTCATGGCCTCCACCACGTTCACCTGAAGTGTGTTGTCCACGATCTACGCTTGCACTTCGGTGTTGGTGTATTTCTCACCACATGATGTTCATGAAAAACACAGATTGTGACCACTATGCTGTTTTGTTTAGGGTATTATGTCGTCACATTGCTCCTGATTCAAGTCGGCGCCGGTACAACGATGAAGCAGCAGCAGGGGGGGTCGGTACCCCCCAGAACAACCTCCACGGGCTGGAAACTTCGATTCAAAGACTGCTATCCTCCATAAACGGATTATTATTATTTATGTTGCTGATCATGCGTGGATTTTATTGCAACTGCCTGCTCAAGCTTACCATGAATCATGTCTATACGTTGCATGATTATAACGAAGTCTTATTTGTACACATATTCGTTTTATGAATGTTATAATAGTATCCTCGTTTCGTGATCAAACAGTCACAGGATTTTAAATAAAACTTTTATTTGCAGAGATTCGAATAACAGCACTAACAGTACACTTCGCAGGAATGACAACCGCTGCAGAGGGCCATTTGTTTATATTGCACAAGGTTTAAGGTTGTTTAGTCGACTTGCTAGTGGGCATCATTTGCTACAAAACAACAACAGCCTTCTCTACTACAGGACACACCATCATCCAAACACTGCAAATAATGCGAAGGGCTAGGGGTGCAGCCAAAAAGTGCACCCCTGCATATTATTACATTGCAATCGCGTCAAATCTAACAACCCTTCTACGAATGGTTAAGTTTTTTCAGGTACAATGAATGCGAACAGCATCTGGTGGTGAATTCAAATTGTGCAGCGGAGCAAGGAAAGCAGCCAAAGTCTATTAAGAGATAATAATTCAAGTACACTGAGAATCGGGGAGAAAAGGCTTCTGAGGGTCAATAAATTTCCAGGGGAGGCACCCTGCAACATGGAAATCTTGACCATTAAAATTTATCAATAAATACAATTGTTTTTACAACCCAAGGGAGGCGTGCTAGCAAAAAGGTTACGAACCAGAGAATAACTAATCAACGTATCGCTGCCATAATGAGTTTGGCAGCGTGGACAACATACGTCTGCACCTATCATTAGCCCAATTGTACAGCTGAGCATATGATCTCGTTTGCATTAGCATGATACCTACATAAACAATGGCGACATGCAGCAATTCTACACGCACTTCGTCGATTAGACTTCAAAAGACAAACATCTTGCGAACGCAGCAAGTGACGTTGCATATAATTGGCAGCGAGACCACAAGAAGTGGAAACGCGTTTCGATTAGAATCCTAATGGTTCTGTGCATCAACAGCGCCCTCTGCCCATCGGCGAGCTTCATTTGCCATGGACTCTAGGTGTCGCCAGACCTCGTACCGGAAAGTAATCGACCGAGCACCGCAATCAACG
>JGI24022J15233_10004626_pt1 | contig 14284 bp, 4 predicted proteins | sample Ectturendosymbi2_FD_15233 | JGI IMG/M metagenome (IMG submission 15233) | reverse complement strand
CTGCAGAAAGTCAGGCTTTAATTCATTAAGGACACCGCTCAATCATGGAGCTGAACAAGCGAGCAATGAAACTCTGAAACAAACACAACAGCGCAAATGATCAAAATGCTTCCCAGGGCGGGCAAACTGCACTAAAAGAACACTTTGCAGTATTGCATTACGAGACCGCAAGCGCAACACAACAGCCGCGGGGCGAACACAGGGGCACAATTAAGTATTGCAAGATTGCAGGCGCCACTACGTGGCAAGGACAAGGTAATCATACATTCACCACAACCAGGTTGCTGAATCGCACCTAATAGTGATGTAAACATAATTTCAAGCCCATCGCAAAAATTTCTCTCCTCTCTGATAACACTGGTGTGCTAAAAATGCTGTGCATCTTACCCTTGTCTCCAGCATAAGTCGTAGCCTTAAATGTAGGCCTAAATCGTATATTTTGTTGCACTGTTTTAAAGTTAAATAGCAGTGGTGCACGTTTTATGTGCCTTGAAGCTCAAACTTCGGCTGAAAATAAATCCAGTTTCAAAGTCTTTTTATTGCGCAAATAAGCCATACACCATGGGTCTCAAACTCAAATTGTTTCGAGGGCGAAAAGTGGACTTTAAAAAAACAGGGCTGCATTATGACTACCCTACGGACGCATTATGACGCTGACGCAACAAAGACGGTATCTGAGCCCAGCTTTTACATCTTTTTTACGGCGAATGGTATTGTGAATTATAGGAAATTTATCCCTAGCTCCTTCTACGTTCGTTTCAAATGAACTTGTTAACTCGCTGGCCTAGCACTTTCAAACACCGATGAACAAACTAAATAACCTAAATGTTTGACCAAATTCCCAAAATTCATCGCGGGCCGCACAAAATGCCCTCGCGGGATGCGTGTTTGAGACCTCTGCCATAGACGCTGTAGGGAAAAAACAACATTATTTCTAGATATTTATTTGTTATGATTAAAGCTGCATTGTAACGGTTTAATCACAATCATGTTGAGCATTACCGTTTTTATCATTGATTTCATATTAACTTTCCGGCGAGAAAAAAGCTTGGGTCAAGTAATCACAATCCGACCTGTGCATAGTGTAAAAGTGTTACAACTTTCATCTAATGTTAATTGCCACCCTATCCTACTGTAAACGTGAAATCATTCCCTTGTAACGGGTAGTCTCAGCAGCAAAACCTAACGTAAGTAGGAAGATGGTTTTCATTTTGGAAGTGCTGAGGACATTGACACTGCCATTACTTACAGATAGCTTGCAATCTGTTTCATAAACAAAGCGCATGCAACTAAAAGGAAAAAATTGACTTTTTTTCCAGTCAATTGGATTTTGTTATTTAAACACTCATGGATTAAAAGAAAATTCAACCGCTTGCGCTAGAATGGCTAGAATCAGCAGTTCTCAAACTTTTTTGACCGCTACCCAAATCTGAGTTTGGTGAACACGCCTCCAACAGCAACCCAAGCCTCAAACAACTAACCAAAAAAAATGAAAAAAGATTGTATGGGTGATTTTTGGCAGTAGCTTAAGTTACTAAGTTCGTTTCTGATGTCAGTATTGCACTCATTTCTCAAGTAGGCTACCTATACGCTACAGACAAAGACAAACAGTGGTAACGTTGAAAATACATAACCCCGGTTTGGATCACCTCGGCACGGCCAATTTTTTGACGCTTCGTCACCCTTGTTTGGGTTTCGACCGATACTGGGCTAGATCAATTAACCCACTGTTGTGTTAAGTTGCGGAAGCCTGTAGAGCCGTTTTTAAAATAGATTGTAGGTTCCTTTTCACAAACACAACTATTTTCACACTTTGTGTAGACTGCGTGGATCAAACATATGCAAGTTTGTTCTGAGGACATTTGTAACTTTTGCAATGCATTTCATAGTGTTTAATGACATGAAAATCCAAACAATTTTCAAACGCGTTGAGGTATTCTAGCCTTTACGTTATCAGCTCTATTCGTCAACCAGTTCCTGAAGAATTGGATAAGATCCACGTCTTATATGCGCGCAAGTTTTGTACTCGGCTTCGTTTGAACATGTGTTGGTGTACATCAGAAGCGTGTAAATATAAAAACGCAATCATAATAGCGGCCACAATGACCACAATGACAACTGCAATATTGGCTGAAAAAGGCATAGATAAAACATCCAGATTTTCACAAGCGCTCTTGCATGAAAGTTTTACGAGCGAATGGTGGCTTTCATTCAAATAGAAACTTGGAACTTCATTAAAAACGAACTTTTAAAATTTTTCAATTCAACGAAAATAGACTTATGTATTTGCCGGTTTAAATCTGAACATATTATTTTAAAAAAGCGCCAGCAAAATGCACTTTTCATGAATGATGCTTCGATAACAGGGGGCATAATCAAATGCTGAGACTTGCTGTTGTTTGCCCCCCACTATCAAAATTCCTGGCTACGTACCTGGATTCATGTGTCGTGATTGTGCGCGCCTTTCCGCAATAAACAAAGCATGCAACTCGGAGAGAAACCTCCATACGCAAGAAGAAGACGACACGAAACAATAAAAAGTGAAAAAAAAAGGGAAAACCATAAGACAAAATTTTTTCCCGGGTGTCATACGCCGTCAAGACACCACTGCTCTGATATCCAATAAAATTCCACGAAAAAACGATGTTTTCAATAATAAAGCAATCACCAACTTAGCTTTAAATAATTAGAGCTAAAAGTAACTTCAACAGATTTAACAAATAATAGTGATAAATTTTAATATCAAAGTTTATCCCAAAATACATTCCTTGATTTAAGGCAACTTTTTTAAACAATACTCTCTTCTAAACTATTATATTGTCGAAATCGTCACCAAAAATAATCCCTTGCCTTCTTTTATTCTGAGTATGTGTATACAGCACAAACTTTAGTAAAGATGTGAAGTTAAAATGTTACTCTAGCATTGCAAGTATTTTTTTCACTATATGCGTTATTTTTCACTACATTCGATTGAGCAAGGTAAATGGCAACATTTGAGATTTTCGCTTTTGATTTGCTTGATTATTGAAAGCGTGAGTATTTTAACTCAAAGTGGGGACGATATGATTGTACGTCACCTGGCTGGGATAGGCGAAAAGAATTCTTCAAATCCGACCTCCCAACCGCGCGATCCTCATTTAAACCAAAAATCAAGGTTGTTAACGTCAGTATAGAGTTAAAAAATCTATCATGTTTTACTAGTCCCATCGCCACGGGGTCGTGAGGGATTTCTCCCTCATTCGTCAAATTAAACCTTCGGTTTCACGGTGCAGTGTTTGGGCTCCCTCAAAATTGTTAACACCCTCAATGTATTGAGGTTAACAACAGGTCTGACTTCTAAACATTCCTTGGGACGCTTTATCACTTCATGAAATAACAAAGCCTACGTATATGTATGAGGTACTTGCTTGCATGACTGTGTAGTGACAGCTAAAAACGTGTATCAGAACTCAGAAGCACTTACTAAAGAGCATTTTACAGTAAGAAAAAGTAAGAAAAAACAATCAAAACGAGTGCGAGCGGACGAAAAAGGTAGACTGGACAAGTGCTCTTCTGGAAAATTTGAAAACATCCGCAAAAACTAAGCTTCCACGTCCGCCAAATTGTTACGAGAAGAGTTTGCATATATCCTAGCAATCATCATCGTCCTGTTTTAACCTAATGATGAAAGAAGCCATCAGACGTCAGCAAAAACGCAACGTTACCTCAAATTAAGGTCTCCATCGAGCCAATAAGTGACGACATTGCTGTACCCGCCTCCCGGAGCAATAGCCTGGAACAGGAGGGCTAACGTCTCCGGTACATTCAAGCCCAACAAACGCGTCAAAGCCAAGCCAACAACTGAAAAATATTAAGAAATTTGAAATGTTTTGAGCAAAATTTGCAACATTTATCTGGTGATTTGACATGAAGTGCAAACGCTACAACTTATTTGCTGGCTGCAAATAATAAACTAATTACGCCATATCAACACGTTTCAAGGAAAATTGTTGATATTTTTGGGCAGGTAAAAGTGGAAATGTGGTTCACTGAGGTACTACCCGTGCATTGCAAAAAAATAGTTTGTGCAAATCAGCCGAACTTAACGCAAAAATGCTCTTGCGTAGTGGTTCTCAACCTTTTCGCTGAAGGGAGCCAAATCCAGACCCACGATTTTGTTAGAGAGCCGCACTAAAAATTTTTTAACACAAGTCATTTACCGGTAACATGTTTTGTTTTATCGCAAAACGAAGTTTGTTTCACAAAATATTAAGAGGTTTTATTGAAAGAGTGTTAAAGGTCGCACAAAGGTTGCTTGGGAGCCGCATGCGGCTTACGTAGCCGCGGTTGAGAACCACTGCTCCAGCGGCTTAGGGTCTCACCTTGGAATCGAAAATCAGCAGGGACGCCGGAGAGCGAGGAAATGACGGGGACATTGCCTTGCCCTTTAATAAGGGGGGAACGGTGGGAGATGTGCCTTTTCATAACAGTATCACAGGTAATTTCATGGTTTGTAGAGATTGACTTGAAACAAATTTAATGCAGGTATTCGCGCATCCAGAAAATTCAGAACGGTTTTCCATAATTAATGTTATTATTTTTGAGGTCAACATCGCTGTTGAACAGAAACAAGCATAATTGGCAACGATTTTTTTGCTTTTCACAAATATCCATTGTCCTCAACTCTTTTACTGTCCCCCCAATGCTCCACCGCTACTCCGGCGTACCTGAAAATCGGTGAATCGAAACCCACCGAAGAGATTCAACACAACCTCTGTGGCAGCGAAGTAAATTGGTCTAATCTCTTCAGTGTATCGCTGCAGTTTGACGTTTTCTTGTGTTGGTTACTAGTTTTATTTTTCACAGATGTTGAGCTGCTGATGAACATTGTGCAAATCAGGGTATCACAAAAATGTCGTAACTGTTTAACAGTAAGCTTGTGTAAGAGGCTCAACTCGCGATGGTTAGGCGTCCTGACACAACAGCTTTCTACGCAAGGCCCGGGTTTGGTTTGTATTTTTGAATGCAGCTACGGAGTGCAACTAATATGATGGTAATCTTGTGACGGCACAATCCTTAAAATGATTGCGTTCTTTACCAACATAAGGTCGTGTCCTAGAAATCAACTTCCCACTTGATAAGCTCAAAATTCGTTATGTTTATCTGAAAGATTTAAAGAAATCAATAAAACTCTTCAAAAATAATTTGTTCGCAATCTCTAAGAACAAACAGAAGCAGCACAGTTTGCTTTAACGATAACCGCAAGACCATATTTCACCATTGCATCGGAAGCTGATGAGCACATTCATAGTTTTTGAAAAGGTTTTTAAAACTGTGTAAAAAAACGTTGGCGCTTGTGACCTCGTTTCATCATCCAGTTAATTGGAAATACACACATTTTCCTGCAACAACCTTTACAGAAAATTTGGAAACTATCACGTTGATGTTGACCGCAGAGGATTGAAGCAGTCTTATGAAACATTTGAAAGGCCATGACAGGATATCAACAGCAATATACAGAGTAACTAAGTTACATTCCAATATATTTATTAAGGAAATCAGGTTCGCAGGCTGTGGACAAAACGTTTCAAACACCCGCACTCAACATGAAGATGAAATATCACGAGTGTAATCGCATGTTAATGGTGACTATTTGTTTCTACCAAATTAAATACATATTTGATACATATTTGAACTTTTTTGAAATGATGAGTTCTAAAAGAAAGAAGTGTGCATTTCACTCAAGTCTTGAAAACTCTTTTTGGATAAAAACGAAATATATGTGATATTTCTCATTTTCATTCTGACTTCGATTGGAGTAAAAACAATTTATGAAGATTACAAAAATGCAATAGAAAAAGCATCAAAACTGAAATGTATTACTCACATGGAAATAGCAAGATCTGTAAAGTAATTCCTGTCAAAAATTCTTTAGGACTTTTAATGAGGTGAAACATTTTTTTGAAATCCACACTGCAGCCAAAACCAAACATGACTACGACAAGGATAAATCTGCAAAGCAATATGCATAAAAGTTGGTGTTTGCAGCTGTTTAAATAATTTCCTTTATAGCTTTTATGTTTTTGCATCAGTAATTGTGCCATCTAAACCACAGGCGACTCCTAGTCATTAGCGTCACTCGCGTTCATCACAGATTTCGCACAACGCAGTTTTTAAATAAAGGTATGGTAAAAGAAGTAAGTCACTCGGAAAATTTGTAAATGCACTGATAAATTTCATAATGTGACAAAATACGCAGACCTAATGTAAATTTTATGTGCTTCATCTATACATGCTCTCTAGTAGTCCACCGTTGACGTCATCAACTTTATGGAAAAGTCGACCTTCTTATTGTCGAAGTCGTTTAAGATGTTGCATAATTATTGCTCCGTGGTGTCTGGTACGTAACATCTGGTAAGAAGCTCCCAGGAAAGCCTATCCATTACGCATTGGCGTCACAGACTATGTGCCAGTTAGTTTTCGACACCTACCAGGCCCATTCACATTAGCCCGAGTTATTGTACAATTTTTGGTTCCCTTGAAATCATTGTAAAACAGAAAAATTTCACAGATTGGAATTCACACTCCACAAGCTTGCTGAAATAGAGACCCTTGTTGAAAAACAGTATAGAGACCTCTCTCTCAATAGAGACCCCTGTTGAAAAAATACGTTGATTTTGGATCGGATTGAATTCTAAAATCATTTATCCACACTCACAGACGACAGCTTGGGCTCCAAATTACGAGCCTGAGTCAAACGTGGATGAACCCTATCTAGAGAACGTTTGCCTGGAAATGACATTTTTGACGCAAAATGACTTCGTCCTCCAAGATAACAGCCACACACTGAACGAAAATATAGGAACTGCAACCAGACTCAAAAAAGCCCGAAGTAACTGGACTCAGAAAAGTCGGTGTTGGCAGAAAACAAAGCAAACAAGTACCTGACCTACAACGTAAAGCGTAATCAAAAACTCGGACTCAACCCCAGGGGTATGAGTGTCAGATTCCCCGCTGATCTTGATCTGGAACATCAAACACAAAAAATTTATCGCCGTTTTTCCGAAAAACAAGTTTCATTGTATAATTGGTTAGTTTAAGTTGAATACTCTTCAGTTAAACTATGTGCACACGACTGTTTTTTCGATACCGTCTAAGTGCAGCTCAAGGAAGGCCAGTACTAAATGCTTTATGAAGGTCATTCTTATATATGACGAAACGAATACTGAAGTTGTTTGAAGTGACTTAGCAATAAAACAGTGAAAATGAAACCAGTTTCTGAAAATGCAGACAAATGAATTTAAATGAATTAAATGTCTTTAAAAACTTTTGTAGTTTTCGAAAAGTTTCAGTAAGCTTTATTCAAGTTCTCTATAACGCAAAAATGTGAGTTTAGTTAAAATATTCAGATTTTCTAGGAAGACAAAAGTTAAAGTATACTTAGTAGCCTCAATAGTTGTACACCTCTGCTGAATCGATGATTTGTCAAATAGAATTGCAAATATGTCTTACAGAGCAAACTTTGGCGCTACGATGAGAAAAATCTTTTGCATTTCTGTTCGACCTCCGGCAGTTGTATTGGATGTCGCATTGAAATTCATTTCTGTGAAAAAAAGTACCGTTTTATTGAATATAACAATGAAACCATTCAAATAATTTAAAACAAGGTTTTGCTGACAATGTAGTCTCACCAACGATTTTTATTTATTCTGCAAGTTTGGCAACATTCTTTCCGAAACAATCTAGTTTACTTGCAGAAGCGCCAAGTCTGACAAAAAATTGTTTTACCAATCCATAAGAACGGCAAATTCATAGTCTGACTTGTAAGCGGTATTCTCGCGTAACGTTGAGATAATTCTGTGAAACAGAAACCCTCAGTGAAAAAGGATTCACGTTGCAACTCACGCATTCTGACAATACTGTTCTAGTGGAAATGTGTCAAGTCTGCTTACCTTCGCTCACTAACGGTTCTGTAGAAAAGTTGTTTGCCAGTTCTTGGCGCATTTTGGCGAGGTTATGTCTCAAGTCAGATGAGAAGAAAAGTGTTTTTCGCGCAAACGGACAATAATAAGATCCGAGATAAAGCTGCAGGATTTTATGTAATGATGAACAGTGTGAAACCACCTTAACATGGGCCTCTGCAAAAAACGCAAACTCCAAAATTTCTGAGCGATTACGTTTGTTTAGGACTTTGAACCGATCTGTACATTGATGAAAAACGAGCCTTTACAAACAAGCATACTGCCCAACGGTTTTAAAGTTTTCACCGTATGATATTGAGAAATCGTCTTTATTTTTTAATTTCTGGCATCAGACGCTCCAGAGTAACAACAAGTGTAACGTTTGCAGCAAACTGGCATTCCTCTGCTTCATACAGCAAATTGAGATTTTTACGTCGAACACATCATAATAAGCCGGGAGCCTCCAGTAGCATGGCTGCATAACCATTTGCTTGTTAGTCGTGAGTGATTTCTGATTATGTTGAAGCTGGTGTGTACCAACAACAAACAGCCTTCTTTTGCAAAAACATTGAACAGTAAGTTCAGTGGTGGTGGAGATGAAGTTGGCATTCGACGTTTCAGAGTAAACTGGTGTATCAATCTCCAACTACTTCATATTCTCACTGACTTCTTTTAATGCACAGTCCAACTTAAAAGGAAAATAAAAGATTATAAGCTTATGTGACTAATCTCCACACAGTTGAAGGGTTTTGCTGATGGATTCAAACCCTTCAACTGTGTGAGGACTAGTTCATTGAATACAGATATGTGCAAGGTTGAATCATGGCAAAAAGATGAAAACAGAGCCTAGTCGGCTGATTCTGCGAAAACTTTCAGCAAACCTGGAACTTTTAATGCTCATCTGACATCTCATGGTTCTGGAACTTTCAAGCAAGATCAGTTGCTGACTTCAGACCGGCACGTAACCTTTGTGTAAAAGAGAGCAAACTGTTGGGGTACACCTCATGTTTTTGATATAACTGATAAAAATAAACTTTCGTAAATATAGAACAGAATGCATCGAATGAAAAAAGTTTTCACGCTGGTTTGAAAAGAGGCTCCGCAATACGAAGCTATCTCTATGATATTCACTGCCAGATTATACCGCTATATTGGGCCCAGATTTTAGGGGTTTGAACCGGCTTCTTCCAATATACGTTTGAGTGACTGTGTAAAGTCATAAACGCAAGCCCAACTAAGCCCTTGTATAGCGTGGAAACCTGCCTTTACTTTTGATGATGATGATTCGAAAATGAACTGTGCAGAGTCCCATGTTCGAAGCGAAATTTATCAGAAAAGAGCACAATTTTCATCGCAAGTTTTTTTCAATTCTGCACAAACCTGCGATGCACGTAGCTCGTCGGAGCGTTTTACGTCACAGATCATTCCTCAAACGTCAGAAAGATTTCGCTGTGGTTTGCACAAGTTCACATCGTTCAAAACAATATCTTGAGGGCTGCGCTGCACAGATTGGTTGACATACCTGCACTAATTTCAGGAATATAATTTTAACAGGCTCCAGTAAATTATTGCATATTGTGACCCTGCGTCTTAAGTATGCAAAAATTTACTGGAGTTTCCCCCACTTTTGTCACGATATTACTCTTCTACAACATTACAATCTTCCTCCCCTCACAATATTGCTCTCCTATTTTTTGAAATAATTTGTTACGGCGTTGATGGTATTTTTGGTTCAACATATCTTTTGTCAATAGCGTTGCACACAACAGCAAAACATGCGAGAAAGCAATCGTGTAGCGCGCAAGTCAAATTCGCATACGAGTAATCAGTTTTCATTTAGATCAAGAAAAATCGCGTAATTTCTGCTGTCCAAAAATAACAGCGGTAATTTGTCGCCTAAACTGCTGCCTAGATGTGTAAATTGATTTGTGCCATGCATGGCGAAACAAATTTATTATGTGTCCGAGTTCAGCTCACATCAAGTTTCACGAAACAATTCACTATTGCAGCTGCATCTTCAGGTTGCGACGACTACAACTTTCTGCACATTCAAAATGTCGTTTGATTTCCAGCCTTCCTGTTCTACCTTTGGGCAAATGAGTTCGTTTGATTTTCATCTGCAACTGTATGTACAACAGCAACAAGCCAATGTTTTCTTTTTGCTTCATCTGTCTTCAGCATTAGGGCTACTGCTTCAACAAGAATACGACAAACTTCAATGTAGGAATGTACTGCGACGATCTCCCACGTGACAGGAGAAACTCTGTTGGAGGCTTGCAGAAACTCCCAAACAGTGCAATTAAGGCCCGTCTAGAGTCTGGACGTGCCGGGAATTGCCAGGCGCAATCCTTTGTTTCATTGCGTCCAGGAGTTGCCGTGCCGAGCCGTGCGCAGCGCTGAATCCCCGACGCAATAAAACAAATGATTAAGCATGGAACGCCTGACTCGTCCTAATACTCATCTGCCAAAACAGTGTGATGATCTTATCAACGTGTCGTGCAACCTTCCTTGTTGCTTCCGACCACGACACACCAACACGTGCTTTTGCATCAATCATATCTCCACAGTTTCAACACTGACTTGGGGTTACGACGGAAAAGTTGCAAATCTGCAATAATCAGGTTGACTTGCTGCGCCTTCATGAAGACAAAAATATTCAAACCTTCATTTAATGATTGCCGCTAGGTAGTTTTTCCGCCGAAGTCAAATCGCTGTATTCAGGCACTTGATGTCATTGCACTCTCGGTTTTCCAATACCACAGTCGCACAACTGAATTGCATGAGTTGCTGCTTCATGGTTGCTTCAAGAGAAAGTTTCACGCATAACTGAATCTGAATTACTGAATCTGAATTGAAAAACCGCATAACTGAATCTGAATTGAAGATGGATTAAGAATAATCCGAAACGTCTCAAAATAAAAATGTATAGTTTTTTGGAGGCTTTTTTAGTGTTGATGAAACTGTTAAGTCTATCCCAATTTTATGCTCCAAAGTGAATCTGAATTGTTTTTTCAACGCAGCAACGCTTCCTTTTGTCAATACCTCTGCTAACCCACACACAGAATATTGCTGATACTTGCCTGAAAAATCCAAGATAAATTTCCATTGCGGTATAAAACTTGCCAACCAAGACGGAACTGTCAGATTCGTGACGGAACTGTCAGATTGCTGATCATAAAATCTTTCAAAGATATCCCTTTCTGTCTTTATATAAACTGCCCTGCACTGGTCAACATGTATGTTGCAGACCCCTGGGGCTGAACATTTAAATGAGAAAAATACTGTTTTCTTTGAAGTTCGATTCTTTTCCACTATTCTATTATCGACTTCATTCTAAGGAGCTTTCTATTTACGCACATTTATATTGTGATCTTGACTACTAAGATAGATTTGCAGTGTGCTTTCTTATTATTAATTATGATGTAAGGAGTTGTACTTTCGCTTCAACAAATAAATCCATGAACGCAAATAGCGCAAGGCCACAAGGCCTCGCGAAATAATACTACTGGTCAGAATTATCTGTTTCGATCACATCACAGTAGAAAATCAAGTTGGTGCCTGAAAAAAGTTCGGCGATTCGAACGAAAACTATCTGCAGAGAGTGCCTTTTTGAAGTGGGCGTTATTAGAAGACAGCATAATTTAGCCTACGTAGCAAATGTTTTTCAGTTCTGCAAACCTGCGTCGCCTCCGCGTACGCTTGCCGGAACGCTTTACGTCACAGGTCATTGGTCAAACGCAATGTCTTCATGTTACGAAGCTTTCGCTGTGGTTTGCACAAGTTCGCAGTGTTCAAAACAATATCTCGGCATTCAAGCTGTTCAGATTGGCTTGCACATTAGCATTACCGTACATTTAGGAACAAAATTTTACAGACTCCAGGAAATTAATGCATATTGTGACCCTGCGTCACACGTGGCCTACGAGTGCATTCTGTGCCGTCCGCGATGTTTTTTGAAATTTTCAAAAAATTAACAATTATGTTTTTGATTATTATTCTCCCATGTTTAAAGTTCCCACCCAGCGAATCAAAACTAAGTGGATGAAAAACATTTGTAAAGCATTGTGTTCTTATTATTTTGTACGTTTCATAGATTTAAATATCATGGTATTAAAGGTTCTCATGATGCGACCTTCGCGTTACATTAAAATTGGTCATTTGGTCCTCAGAGCAATTTAAGTTTGGGACCCTGGTTTGGATACAATTTTGAAAAAAAATTCCTAGCCATACCCACATACAAATTGCAAAACTTTTCAAATTCAGTGCACACGCTCTTAAGATCGACGTCTTTTTATATTTTTAGATTACTCGAAGGACCACAGCGAAACGTCCAAATTGTTCTCAGCATATATATCTGATGTTTTCTAGATTTGGTAAAACAACAGGGGTTAGTGGCGTCCAAGACCATAAGTTACTAGTAAAAAAGTTTTAATGTACAAAAGCTGCCTGAGAGGATTGAGGCAATTACTGGTAAATGGCTTTGTACAAAGGGCTTCACTCAACATGACGAGGTGAGGAAGAGTGCAATTTTTCCATTGAAAGCTCCAGAATTTCTGCTCCCACACCGCCCTATTTTCAGTTATGTTGTAAAAACCTCGACGTTTTGGAGTAAAATCATATTTTCTTTTCACATCGCCAAATCTTTATTAATTTCCTCTAATCGTCTTAGTCCGTACATCACAGTCACAAATTTTTCCACAAACTGTAAACGCAACTTCATGGGTTAAACCTTCAGCGCATTTGTTGCAGACAAGCTTAAAGTCGATGTTGAATTCCACGATAGGAAACTTTTTTGGATAGATCTTCATGTACAGTTGAGTATTACAATTCTGACAAACCGCAGTGGACCTACGGTTTTACTTAGGTGCAGCACAACAAATTCATGCTTGGAAAAGCAGACGTTAACATGTTTTACAAACGTTTGTCCGTCCTAAACATTTGTGTATTATCCCCGGGCTTCACAAAGTACATGTGGTGAGTCAAACCCAACGGTGTCAACAGCAAAACTAGATAAGTCTGTGAAATCTTTTTAAAAATCCTACGAAAATAAATTTGTTAATGTTTAGAACCTAGCCCCTAAACGGTTTTGTGATTTCTACCGAGGAATTCAAAATTTTGTTATGTTTTTTCAACTATTGTCTCCCAAAGCCAAAATCGTTTCAAAAACAATGAAATTGGACGTTTAAACAACATTTTTCTTGAAAAATGTTATATTGACAGCTAAACTAATTTTTATTTGAAGAATTGTTTTCTATATCCTGTTGGGTGGATTTCCTAACCTTGTACACATGATTTAACTAAGTAATTTTACTTGGCTTTTAAAAGTTTGAAAGTCGCTCTACTCTGATCCGCCCCCAGATTAAACTAACCGATATACGTCCAAGCATTCAACGCATTAGTTGTAAAGCTCCAACAATTGCAGCTCTAACACAGAAAGTAAGTCACGGGATGCAGTGTGAAGTGCTGCAATGCAAAACTCAACTCTGATCGGCAATTATAGCGTCTTCTCCTGCAAAGCTTATGTTTTGCTGAAAAGCCAGCGCAGCTCAAGCGTTGCATTTCTTCGAGATTTCAAATACCGCAGGTTAAGGTGTTGCCACGCTACTAGTGGAGCGTTCACTGTGTGCTGTTTGTGACCTAGTGGTTAGTGCGTCCTCTTCGGTGGACGCACTAACCACTGTGGTCCGGGTCTTACCTGTAAATTGATACTTTAGCCTTGTTGCCTGGCGCACGGCGTACATAAGACCTGCGGGGACAATCCCTTGTCTGTGTTGGTATCCGTTGAGTTGTATTGTTTTCTCCATGTTTTCTGCAATTGCTCATGACACTCATGCGAAATATGGCCTGCGGCTACAAAACTTCATTGTTGCGCAGCACCAAAAATTCCAATATAATCAATCAGTTGTTGACTGTTGCTCAGCGCCAAAAACACATGAAGGTTCTGTGTGTTACGGAACCGAATGTAGGGACCGTCTATCGATTACGACGCCACAGAGATCCCAGCTAGTTGAGGAGCCAACCTAGTTGCACAGGTATAGTGGACACATTAGTGCTTTGTTTTGTGCATTCTTACTGCGTAATTCCCAGTAATATTCCATTCGTGATTCAACGCGATGTACTTGTTTGCGAACAGTCCGCCCGCCGACATGATAGCCTGCAAACCTACATAACTGCAGCTGTTCGCTGTTTCCTGTGGCGCATTCGAACGCCCAACGCTTTTGTTCGTCGCCATTCTAATTCCGACTCTACATCGAACCGTTACGTTACNTCGAACCGTTACGTTACGTGTTTCTGACTTCACGCTCAAGTGTATTGGAGTTTTTGTTGTATATCTGAATATAATC
>JGI24022J15233_10004624_pt1 | contig 14285 bp, 6 predicted proteins | sample Ectturendosymbi2_FD_15233 | JGI IMG/M metagenome (IMG submission 15233) | reverse complement strand
TCAAATTAAACATTTGCTGTTTTCACACATTCAAAAATATTCGTGTATGCTAGAGAGGAAATGCGTCAAAAGCTGTAGATCGCTTCAGCACTGCAATTGTGTCACGAGATTTAAGCAGGTGGAGAACCAGTCGCGCAATCATGCTTTGCAGAAAAGAACTTGCTCTCAATGCATGCTGAGAACGGAAATTCACCACTCCGTGTCTACAGGCTACAGCAACCCACTACTTCATACACTGGTTTGATGCGACCAATTTTCGTGAACAACCAAAAGATGTAATATTTAACGGAGGTACTTCATTATTTGACAGCTTCCACTGTAACAACGTTACGTAATTAAATCAAAGCACTCGGTTTATGTACACCAATCAATAGGAACCCAGAGTATATTTCTATTATCCGAGTTATACATATTTCTTATTTCGTATAGTCCTCCAAAAAAGTGCCAACACGTTTTATTTCTTATTTCTAAAGGAAGTCTTGACCAGATTTCTATTGCACTATATTTTAACATTTTAGCACCTGAGTTCGAACGTGCCTTTGGTAAAGCAAATTGCAGATCGCTGTCAGAGCGGTTGTTGTTACTTGTTAAGCATTCACAATCAGTGAGCATTGCAATGTTTATAGTTCATTCATCTAGGTTTATGTGGGAAGCTCACTTTGCACTGCTGCGCCAGAAGCCATATATTCAGAACAGAAAAAGCATTCCGACATATGAAATTAACACACTTACGTATGCATTTTGCTTCTGGCAGTTTGTTATTCAAGTATAAATAGTCGCGTGCATTGGACGTTTCGTTTCAGAATTCTAGGAAAGTCATATCTTTGCGGTAGAGTTAGTTGTTAAGTATTTTGCCACAGCCCATCTTTTATAATCAACATCAATTCCGTGTTTGAAGAGATCATCAGGTGAAGTGACGGTGACCCATTTTTCAGACGTCTTGAACTTAGCTTTTGTATTGCCATTTCGAGTGTAGCAAGAGGTAAACGTATCAGAACAGGATTTTTGCATGTACTTCAGTAACTTATACCGCAGAGGTGTGAGATCTTCACAAACGAAGACGTGCTGTCTTCGATATTTTTGAGTTCCCGTTTCTTAGTAAGAAACTCGTTTCTGTTTTTGGATGACAAAAATCTTGCAATGATTGGGCAATGATCTGATCTGTCAATCCAACTCTTCTCGACCGCAAAATTACACTTCGCGACCCCAGTGGGGTTGTGACCCATAGTTTGAGAAGCCCTGGATTAGAGTAACTTTCTAGTCAACGCCGAGCTTGCCCCGCGTTTGGATGTGTAGCTTCAAATGAAACGTGCGTGTCTTCTAGAATCGGCTTCTTTTCGTTTTTATTACATACTGGTCTTTCTGGTTTAACCTTCTGCTATTCTTGGCACAGATTGCTGTGGTGACCCGCTACGTTAGTGATTTTACATTTCTAACAAGCGTTAAATCAATTCAACAACAAAAGACGAGGTAGAGAGTGTGGGGCTATTATTGTGACAATTGCGTATGTTGGTCTTCGCTTTTTTTGGACTTTGCCATCCAGGGTCAAACTGTAAGTCCATTTTTCGGACCAAGTACGGCCATAACCATATTTTCAAACGAAAGTACGGTCTTTTGAAAAAATAGTGTCACTAAATTTTTTACCAACCTGAAAATCATTCACACACAACCTGTAATCACGGCTGCGGAACCAGAGCCGAAACCCGGAACCGGAGGCCGGAGCCGGAGGCCGGAGCTCAAATTAAAATTCAGAAGAAGGCGTAGCTCAGTTCAAAATTTAGGAGCTAGAGCTCTGATTATTTGAGAAGTAGTTCCGCCTCTCTTCCTAGATGCGACCAGATTTACCAAATAGATTTACTTTACATAGAACACCAAACGCAATTGTTATGTAATTGTTACGAGTTATGACACCAGACTGCATCAATGGATCTACAAGGCTTTGATGTTTCCATGGTTCAATCATCGTTAAGGTTGTGGCATCGTAGTTGGCAGACATGCCAGCCAGGTGTTACTTGTAGAACAATGGTTCTCAAACACTATTCTAAGTGCCGCATGCGGCTCTCAAGCACTCTGTGCGGCTCTTAGCAATCTTTCAGTAACACCTCTAATATTTTGTGTAACAGACTTCGTTGGTGCAAAAAAACAAAACGTGTCAATTGACTTCTGCTAAAATTTTTAGTGCGGCTCTCTGACAAAATTGTAGGTCTGGATTTGGCTCCCTGCAGCGAAATGGTTAAGAACCACGATTGCAGAAGTAAGAAAAACATTTTAATTACCACAACATCCTACTTTCTAGTCAGAATGATAAAACTGGATGTGTAGTAGCGTAGCGAACTAAAAAGAACTGAACTATAATAAGTAAACATAATATCCATAGCTTTTTTTAGTTGCGTAATCATGTTTCTAGCAGGGAGTATGATTAATATATGATAGCATTGCAGATTTAAGCGTGAAATACACGGAACGCCATTGTTAAGTAGAAACTTTAGATTAGAAGCCATTAGGCTTACTAGCAAGGTTTGCTAAGTTCCTGGCAAAGTTCACTAGGAACCATTACGTTTACCAGACTAACATGAAAGTTACAACTAATTGGTAGCGAACTAGCATTGCTTTGCATGGCAATACATTTTCAGCAGGGTATAAAAATGCAGTGTAACAAATGTAGACTTTTCTTGAAGTTTTCATTTGTGAAAACAAATTTTATGTTTTCAGCACGGTAACCAGTCTTATTTTCTTCTAAGTTTAGCAGGTTAAATTGGACTTTCTTTTGTGATTCATCAATGCTCATTATGAGCGCAAAGATAAGAAATTAGAATCAGTTTTCAGCTATTATAAAAAAGCCAAAGCTGAAATTCTTGCTGGAAACCATACTATGTATTTGAACAAACGGCTTTCAAACACATTTTCGCAGTTGCATTAATGGATATGTGTGCATGTTTGGAAAAACACGTGTGAGAGGTGCTCGACTGTGTTTTGCGCTCTTTGCATGACTTGCCCGGGCAACGCTGTTAGCTGGAAGCGCCAAGACTGCAACAGGCAAAGCATGCAACAAGAGCACGGTCAATTGGGTCTGGTCTGTGTTTAAATGCTCGGACACAAATGTAATTTTCCAAACAGCCATTTTCTTAAATCTGATCTTAAGACATAACAAAAGGTCCTCAGGCATTGACGGCAAAACCAGCGACTTTCTTTCCAAAATTTGTTTGTTTTACCGTTATCTTGAGTAACTTTTTTGCTAGTAACTGTTCTCTGAATCTTCTGAAGCTGTGATTGTTGTTTTTTTGCTGATTTTCTCATGGTAAAAGAACTTCTTGCAAAAAACACCAGATTAAATTATTCAAAAATGTTTAACATATTCTCTTTGTTTTGTCCACTTGATATAATGAATCTTCCATTCAACTTGAGGCACACCAAGACAACTGAAAACATTAATGTGTAAAAACGAACAGAAGCCGCAGCTGGAGCCATACTAAGAAAAAAGAGAGCTCCGGCGCTGGAACCACAATCGTGAAAACCAAAAGCTCCGGAGCTAGAGTCGGAGCTGTGTTCATGAAAAGAAGAGCTCCGGGGCCGGAGTCGGAGCTTTGTCATTTTTACGACGGCTCCGCAGTCTTGCCTTTAACGCGCAGACAGCAGCCGCTAGTCTCCACAAAGGCGACCAAGTCTAATCAAATGGTGTGTATAGCAAGTCAAAATTTTATGAAACATGAAGAAGCTGCCCTTGTGTTTATTTTCAAAATTTAATTATCAAATTTTTGAAAATGTGCATATTGTTCCATGTGAAATATTTAAATTCCTAGAACTTTGTGAAAGGCGATTTTATAATGAAAATGCCTGTTTATGGCAATGATATAAAAACTTTTAATATCGTTAAAAACCAACTAATTTTGAAGTAAACCTGATTTGATTTTTCAACAAGTGTTCTTGTACTTCAGCATTAATTTCTAGCCATCCTTGCCGAAAACTGCCTTGTAATATTATGTAATTGTAATACCAAAACGCAATGAATTGATGAGTGTTCACATTATTGCTCCACAATGTGCATTTGTAAGGTAATTTGGTGCACATTTTCTTGCCAAAGAAAGCTACTATATGCTAATAGTACGTAAAAAGTGGCGATTGCATGAAGGAAGCAGTCGCGTGAACTGTGCAAAGTCATGCTTCTTGGAAAATCACTTGCATAATTATAAAACATTTCTTGGAATCAGTGCAAACCTACTTGGACGGACGTCGACGACACGAATGGCACGTAAATCAGCTGAGCGGCGCATGAGCAAAAAAGGCGGGTGCGAGGAAGTTTCGGAAACAGACCAAATCAGTTACCGCTGTCTCGTGCATTTAAGCGCGCGCGCTTCGCTATTAGTCTTTCGTAACAGTTGTGTAACGTAATTTACATAACATGATGCGTCATCAACATTAGTTACGAAACTTGGTGTTGCGTAACAACTCACTGAAAGGATTATATCAACCCCAGGTTTGCGATTAGGTCCGCTTTTGGCAGAATTTACTACGGTTTTCAGCGTGATATTTGCTCAAAAGCTTTATTTTTTGTACGTTTTGGGTTTTTTCTTTTTTTTGAACGTTTTGGGGCATCTTAGCCACTGTCCTCTTTAATTGAACGTTTTGGGGTATCTTAGCCACTGTCCTAGGGAGTTTAGGCATACACATAATGTCCTTTATATTACTAACTTCGTGGGAATGCCATGGGATTGGACAGAGAAAAGTGTCCCAGTTACAAGGTTGGAATAATTCATAAGTGAACTCAGATTAGGTTGCTTAAACTGAATTATAACGCATCCTGTTTCAACGGGGAATCTCACATCCTATCTCTTAACAAGAAAACAACCTTCTGTCTGATTCACATTTATGCGATTTACTAATACCATGCAGATTTTTCACCAATGATTTTAACAAAAGCTTAAAATTGTTTTCAAAAGATTTTAAGTTCTTTTGCGAAAACATTTTTTAAGTTGATTGAACAATGAGTATGAGAACCTAAATAAAATTTTACGTTTAGTGTTCGTCTGTTGGTTTAAACGCTCACAGGATATTTCTAAATTAATGCCATATACATTGAAATTAGAGATCCCAATTTCAGCGAATTATTCATACAGTCGCATAGAATCAGATGAATAACACACGAATAATGGGATAGAAGGAAATGAAAAAAACAAAAAATGTACGTTCAAGATTTAATTAAAACGTTCTGCGTTTGTTTCCCATTGTATGTCTTGCGCTTTGAGTAATCCAGCAAAAAATTGGTAAAGTCAAAGCTTTCAACTACTTGTGATAGCAATGGATCGTACCAACCGTACAATTTTATGCTGTCTTATCGAACCAATTAACTTTGCTATATTTGTCAATGTGCGAGTTGAACCTTACATTTCTTCCCTGCTTAGGTTCGCACAGAATCAACAAAGGTATCTAACTTTCGGTGCATTGGAGAGAAGAGAGTTATTCCAGGTAATGGTGTGGGGTGTCTTTGCTAGTTTGTGCATCTTTAGTTATCACTGCTGTTGGAGTAAGGGTTTCAAACTGCATATCACGATATGCTAAGGTGATGGAATTTTGTCATCCCTGGAACTTGTTAGATCGTTGTTTAACGCCTTCAATGATGTGAAGTTACGCAACAACTACGTAAACGATAAGAATTTTTTTACAGACGTGAGGTAGTTTCGGAAAATTATCTTGGCACGTAGTTAAAAGTGGTTTATTTTTTGTGGATCTGCTAAAGTACATCCCCTTTAATAAATCGCTAGAAAACGTTACCAAAAACGTGTCGCATTTGGCAAGCATGCCTGACATCTCATATCTAGTTTTTAACAAACAAATAAAGTTAGTAAAACGGTCGTGATAAAACTATGCCTCGTCACGCCCTTACTATTTGCAAAACAAACATATCACCATTTTCTGATTATGGTAGCATCATCCGTGACAGCTGTTTGGGATTTTGAAAAACATAACCTTAAACTAGGAAGAACTCTTCACCGCCAAAGTTATATAACGATGCTTCAAAACTAAGACCTCTAACGACGTGCTAACTGATCTTTATGCCACCATGCTTTTATAAATTGATTTTCGACGTTGCGCCCTCTTCCATTCGCGCCAGAACTACTAGATGGCTTGAAGAATTCTTCTTTTAGGCATTATGCTACCACTTGAACGAACGCTCAGATTATGCTTAACAAGAAATATTTACTTTTTATCCATAAAGCGTATCAAACCCTCTTTTGCTTAAAATGATATCACCAGCAGCCGGCCACACCATGAAATCACCAGCAGCCGACCACACCATTTTCACTGATCTTCTAAACTCCCAACTTAGCAGATGTCGGAATAGACGTTTATGCGTTGCATGCTGCGTTTCACTTTCAGCGCACTGAATTTTNCAAATGTGTATTTGCTTATACTATGTGGCGATATAGAAACTGAACCACACCTGTTCTTTCATTGTAAATGTCACGGTAGTGCTCTTGCAGCACTTTTAATAGTGTTTGTTTTGTTTGTGCTAATTATGATCTTGACGAATTCTTTTAACTTTTGGTGCAAGCTGATTTTCTGCGCTTGTGTCTGTTTGGTTTGCCAGTTTTGTTGGTTCAAACTTCTGTTGCAAGTTTTCGCTCTGTAGAATAGAAGTGATTTTGAGGTGCTGCTGTCTATTGTGCTTGTATTGTAAGTTCGTTGTGACGCGACAAACCTGCAACAATCGGAGCAACGACTACTGCAAAATTGTCGTAAAACAAATACTGCACTTGTCGTAAGTTTTAACAAAAGTGCTTGTCGTAATGCGTTCTTTTTCCAATGTTACTTGTAGTTCATTTTTTGCTGCATCGAGGTTTCAAAATTAGAAAAACAGTGGAACATGGTTTACCACATGTAAATCTATTGTTTGATATAGCTTTCATTTAGCTCTCGACAAGATGTTATTCCGTTACACAAAAGTTTCAAAATGTGTAAGAAAGAACCACAGATCCAGCGACACCATTGAAGCAAGATAAAATAAAAATTAGTTGGTTTTTTATTTCTAATCGCTTTGCGTGTTGTATAAAACTAAACCAGTGTCACAACAAAATGAATGACTTTCATCATCCAGAAAATCTGCCGTAGCGAGAGCAATACCATGTCCTATAGACAGATGCACATATTTTTGCTTGAAAAGGTTGTTTAACAACTAAATGAATTTAACAGATTTTTTACACACACAAATACCCCCAACCATGAAACATCAATTAAAATCCAGCACTAGCACCAACACTTACTCAAACAAGCGTTTGGCCTGAAACATGGCAACTGGAGATGTCTTTGTGTAAAACAAGTGAATTGTTCTGAAACAAACAGGAGAGAAACAATGTGACGGGATTTTCGATTGCGCCCTGCTATCAGATGAATGCATGTGCGACCATTCTCCACATCTATGCAAACGTCTCTGTTACGGCGCAACTTCGTCACAAGGCGGCATGGAAGATCCTTGTAGCGCGTGCAACGTGGGCGAAATCATGTGTGGAAAGAAGTGCATCAGGCGACAACAGGCTGGTACCTTATTGAGTAAAGGTTGTAGGAAAGCTCTTCACTCCAACGGGTACACGTTATTCCTATTTAACAAAGTAAAAGTTATAATTCCAAAAATTTCCATATCTTTATTTTCGATAGCCCGATGACAAAACCTCAATGCCAAGAAAATCGGGATTTCCTTCAAATCTGCTTCAACATTTGCTCGCGTCACCTGTATTGTTACTGAAGTGTAATTTGCAAGATTAAGTAGCTGTACAGACTGCGTGTGCAAAACTAACGCTTAAGCATCACAGCTACGAAACAAATGAAACATCACAGCAGAGACTCGGCCATGTTCTTTAAAAACTAATCTTGCTCAGCATCATTGTTTTGTACTTTGATTTTTGTTGGGCATTCCGAGTTTTATTTAGGAAACTCTTACTCAAGACCTCTACCAGTTTTTCAGACAAAAAAAGCTCAATTTTTGGCCAAAGTCCAAATTACGTGCGTTGAACGGACGTGGCTTAAGCCCAACGAAACAACACAGCAACATAACGCTTTTGCAACAACTTCAGATCTTTGTCAAGCGAGTCGCTGACTTACTTTGGATTTTCCTTTCGTTTTTTTCACGCATTGAAACAACATGGAACTTCTTGTGTAGTTGCAACTTAAGACGAGGTCTATCATCTTATTGTTATACTTCACAATGAGTTTGTCACTTCTGGGGATCTAAAACGGTAGCACGCGAATGATGACAGACACTTGTGTATAATGGAAGGTTTGTGACGGGACAAAGGACTGCACAGATGGCACTGATGAGACGTCGTGTGCAAGATACGAGAAATGTACGAACGACAACAGCAATTGCGAACCAGACTTCACCTGCAGTAAGAAACAAGTTGTGACCTGCAGTGTTGTTGGCGCTCACTTCTGCAGAAATGTAGGCGTAACCTGTGGAACCCATCGTAGTGTTAATTTTTAAATGAATGTAAATATCATTAAAGCAATCTAATGCTTCCAGTGATGCTCTATCACAGGTTTTTTTTAAAGCGTGTTAGGGACCCGATTCGGGTTCCTAGAATTTCAAATCGGGTCCCTAGAATCAGAGAAAATTATCATCGGGTCACTAAAATCAGAGAAAGTCGGGTCCCCAGAATCAGAGAAATCGGGTCCCTACAGATCCATACCGGGTTCCTAACATTTTCCTTAAAAAAAACTGTTCTATCATGCATTTGCAAAAGTTTCGCCAATTTGTTTAATGTATCAACCATACGCACCTCCGGGACTCGTAACAAACGGTGCATAACTTTCGGATTCGTACAAGTTCAATAGGCTTCTCATTTTGTTTTTGCATAAAGGTTTATCGCGGTTGTGAAACTGACCTCTATTTAAATTTTTCACCAAAAAATTTACTGGGCCAAAAGAACGAAATGTAAAGAATGTTTCCTAACTTTATTAACCTGGCAGCAATCTTTGATACATAACAGTGTAGCTACCGAGGAGAACAGCAAGTCCCTGGTACTTTCTCTCCAAAAATTGTATATTTATGTTGACGAACTTCCGTTCTTCGCGTTTTTTACATTTGCCTCCGTTAGAAAAAGGCTTTCTTCTAAACTGCGTAAGTTTCAAATAAATTTGATTTTTTCCTTAAATTTTATATACAAGCCTGGTTTTGTTATTAGGAATAAATGCAGAAGATAATAAAATTACGGGAATATTTCGCCGTCACGAGGTTAGATGGGCAAAGCTAATATGCTCAAAACTATTGTTAAAACCAAAAAGTGTAGAATTAAACGCAGGTATTATTTTTTGGTTGTTTTGACAACATTTAAGTAGCAATTTTCCGAATGAATTGTAGTTCAATTTTTTGTCTAATCTTTAATCACCCAACTCGAGAAACAGTTTTATAAAAGGCGAAGGTGTATTTATGCAACTACCAGAACCCAAATTTTAGCCTATTTTTTGAAATAATAAAATTGGCTTTGATAACGTTTGGCATCTTAAAGCCAGGTAACACAAACGCGATTATGTTTCCCAAAAAACATCTCAACAAAGCTGAAACTTTTCTGACAGAATTTGAATTGAAGCGCATTATCATTCTTGTTGCAGAATCTGATAAACGATCGAAAGCGCGTTTGTGTGATGGGAGGCCAGAGTGCGATCACTTCGAAGACGAATGCACGGAGAGCTGTGCTAACGTCACCGCCTTGCCGGAATTCTGCCGGCATCTCATCTCAGAGATGGCCTTCGCACCTGGTCTTTCGTAAGTTTTGATGAACAACATACGTTGCAGAGAAATACCATAAGCAGGAATGCTTTGTTGCAAAGCGATGCCTCAGAGGACGCAGTTCTAAAAACAAGACAGTGTTTTACGCTCGAATGAACGATGAGGTTGCTGAGAAAAAGGTTTTATTAAACGTGTTGCGGTGCACTTGGCTTGTCTTCTTAACAAACAACAAACTATAACTTCGCCATTTGCCAACCATTTCGGATGACGACATTTAAAAACACAGTTACCGGCTGCACCAATGGAGTAACCTTATTTGTTCGACGCACAAGGCCATAGACAGCAGAAAGCAAACACGCCAAATGTTTTATGGGCCGATAACGGCTTTATCAAAAAGAGTCTCTTAGTACAAAAATCAATTCCAAAAGTTCATTGAAAGCAGGGTTACCCAACAAATAACAGAATAGGTAAAATGTTATTAAATTCTGCAAATACCTAGGAAATTTAAAATTTTTGCTGGACTTAAAGTTTAGTCTGTTACTGAAAGTTTCAGTGATTTTATTCACTTTGCATAAAATTCATATTCTTTTCAAAATATGCTCCAAACGAGTTCCATTTCCCGATGTTTGGTTTGATTATTACTTTCATTTCACCAATCGCTAACATTTGGGTGTTGTTGTAATACACACTATCCTTGCGGTATACTCCGTCAGATAAAAATCTGGGGTTCTAATGCCGGTGAATGCAGTGACTCATCACACTTCCTGCGTATAGGACTCTTTAAATCGCTCTCTCAGACAGGCAAGGGAGTCATTTAATATGTTGGGGGTTTCCTTGTCATGCTGAAACTAGTGCTCATCTCGAGAGCACGCATCAAAAACTCCTCGAAGAACACGCCTAAGATTCTTAGTAGACTCCTAGCTTTTAACTGCGTATTAGCAGTGATTTTTTTGGGGGGGCCCTACTGAGTCCCACACAGCACCAAAGTTATGTTTTGTCCTACCCTCCCACCAGAATAAATGTCCTCCAGAGATAGTTTGCAACTTCGACATCTCAGAAACGTCTTCTATTTGATGGGGCGGACGACGCCTAAACGTCCATAGAAAATTTGCTTGCACTACACGCAGTGTATGGTTTGTTGGCAAAATAGGCCTCTGCAGTGAAATATCTTTTTCTAGGTTGACCAAGACGTGTTACGGGAGACTATTGTACCAATATTTCGTGCGCAAATTCTACTTGTTTAAAAAAAATAGTATTTTCCAAGTTTGTTGATTCTGTTTGGAGACACCTTGTGTATCATTGCAATAGCCATATACGCCCAATGTATGTTAATCATATACTGCCTTGTAAAGAAAAATATAAAACAATTCAACAAACTTTGCTGAAACTAAAACCACAGTCAACACTGGTGTTATATCCACTTGGGTTAGCATCAGTTCAGTCATTACAATCTACATCTGTTAGCTCATTGTTGGAAAATGCGCTAAGTTGCTCTGAAAGTAAAAAGAAATTTTTGAGAAAGTTCGACATTTTCAAGATCTCTTCCTTGCCGCTGCGTCTGCCAAAGCCCGCATCAAAGTCAGATTGCAATCGCCTTAAACACTGCTCTGCAACAATGGTCTTGCTGCTATTTATAGATTGAGGCACTACTACCATTATTCGCGAAATTGCCTAGCATGGAAAAACACTTGGCGTGAAAATGTGTGTTGACCGAAAATCCGCACCAGCAACTATGTACAATATGTAAGAAAGGTACCCAGATAACCTGTTTGCTGTTTGAACCTCTCTTTTGCAATAGTGTAATCAGTACAGTTGTAGTTTTGATCAGTTTGATTAAAGCCGTCAACTCCTAACTTACTGAAAACATTTTTCATAAAAAAATTTTTTTGGATGGTGTTAGGTGGTGTTCGTAGTGTACTAAACTAGTCGTCTAAATTCCTTGCAGTTCTTTACAGATCTCTTATAATGTCAAAGAAATTTTACGTGCTAAGTAAAAAACGGGATTTTGTGCCAAGAAATAGACATTTGAAATAAACGAGGAAAGGTGTTAGATGACGATACAAACCGCTAATGATACATGTGTACAAGTTATATCATATCAAAGTCTCAAATCTCTATACGGAATGGGTTCTGGGTACTGACCAATATTGGCATAGCAAGAATGTATTGCGAAATTCTTGATGTAGGTTATAAACCGTTGAATAGAAAAACTGCATGCCTGTTCCAAAGCCGGCAGGAATAAGCTGACTTATGCAATCTTTGTCGTTTCATTTCCAGCATGCCTCACATTCGTAAATCTTTATCAACAAAGACTAGCCTAATACTATCGCGCGCCAACACCTCACTTGTATTAAATATCGCAGAGTGTACGTTTGCAACAGTATGGGGATTATTTTAAAATCGTCGGATGTGTGTGATGGTCGATTCCGGGACTGTCCTGCTGGGGAGGATGAGAAAGGTTGTCCGCAACGTATATACTGCAACTCCACCAAGACAGGCAATGACACCACGGAAGGAGTAATACACATTACCCCGTCTCAGGTAAAATAAGTAAGTTGGTTTGCTCCACCAGCAGCAGATACAAAATAATTTGGCGTTACTCAGCCAGTCATTGCAAAACAATAGTGCTGCAAAATGTAATACAAAAATTGGCTTTGAAATCGTTTTAAAGTCATCAAAGAAACTGCTTTTCATGCGTCTTGTAGCCTTTGCTAGCTTTGCCAGATCCTTGTCAAGTGTTTGAGAAAACCACAGCGGTGCAATGGAGTTGTTCAATCTTTGCGAAATTGCGGCAAACGCGTTTATGTTGTCCGGATTAGCAGGAAATGTCACTGCTTCCTCTGCATCTANTGAAAGATCAGACTTTTTCNGCGACACGTAAAAAGCAGTGGCACGTGAGGTCAAAGTCCANCCCATGACCGTGGATGAGCAGAACATTCCGAACATATTTCTTTCACATAGAAAATCCACGTCATACGCCCTTTGTAAAAGATTTTCTACAAAATAAAGCTTAACTCCCAGTAGTAAATAATACCTCAACTTATTTTGGTGGGAAACAGATAGTTTATCAAAGCGTTTATACGGTTTGAATGACAATAAAGCACACGTGTTTCCAGCTTCTGGTCCAAACAGTAAACATTTGGTTGTCAGATTCATCACAATTTACCGACAATCCTCAGATTCTTTCAAACATTACTCACGCCGGTTTGCAACTAAAGATTGGCATCAATACAACGTTACGCGATGCATTTCCGGGTGTGGCTTAGCTTAAGTGATGTTTGCGGGTTGCGCCTGTCATAACCGGACACTGTATCTGTGTCGCGTCTTCCGCTGATTGTCGGTAAGATTTCGCAAACTTCTGGTAGGTATGCAATGGGAAGATTGATTGCGAGAATATGGAAGACGAAGAAAATTGCGACGACCACTTCTATTGCAAAGAAGGTGAGTGGTTTAATCGGAACGGTCCGTGTAGTGAAAGCACGCCCGGTCAAAAGAAGCCATTTAAGCGGATTTGTCAACTAGAGATTTTAATAGTTTCACTAAAGTTCAAACAATTATTAACAGTTAATTCATTCATCATATTTCCCGTCGAAAACGTAGATCTACTTCGGATTTTTTGCAGCAAAAAACATCACAAGCAATTGGAGGGTGCATTGTGACTCAGCGGGTAATATGATGAAGTGTCTACTGTCTATAAAATATTTGAAAAGAAAACTGTCAACTTTCCAACTAAATCAACGAACTTCGCATACCGTCTACTGCCTGGTCCAACGGCATTCAGTTGTTGTTTGCTTTAAGCACCTCTAGTATAACCTGACCCTGAATTGATTCTCAGTCAGCTCTTACCTTTGCTTCAGTCGGTTATGTTTTGCCGGTCGGTGGTGCGGTGCCCTCAGGGTAAAGTTTCTGCTGTCTCGAAAGAACAGCCTGTCGCAGACGAGTGGTTTCACTCGAACTCGGTGTGGTTACGTTTGATAGATCCTGAGCCAATAGAGCTTGGTGTTCAAACAAGATAAACAACCTGCCTATTATCACATAAACAGCCGACTGCGAAATGTTAAAACTCTGTGCTTACCAGTAGCTGAAACTTTTTTCTAAAACCTGGTTCATATTTTTTATGGAAAAAACACGAACGTTTTTAAAACTATTCCTAAAACACGTGTACAAATTATAAAAATATATATACCTGAAGCTTTCCACGAAAATCGAATTTTGATAATACCGAGACGAATCTTAATTGCTTGCAATGCTTTACTACAAACAACTTGTGGTGATAATTGGTTGAAACTACACACTAAGGTTGCAACACCTTTGGAGACTTCATTGATTTATGCTCTCCGGAATATTTCATATTTTATCTTAGGGTCCAACTTTTCCGTTCAACCACTTTGTTTTTTTCTAAGTTACAGTATTACTTACTCTCTTGTTGATGGAAAATCGTATTGCAGTTGACACCCGCGTGAACCTTGCGATGTAAAAAGGCGAAGTTTACAAATTTGTTCTGTGACTTCAAGCAATAGTCAGCAATCCCGCATACTCATTCTCGCCACCAACGAAGAATAACTGC
>JGI24022J15233_10004623_pt1 | contig 14286 bp, 7 predicted proteins | sample Ectturendosymbi2_FD_15233 | JGI IMG/M metagenome (IMG submission 15233) | reverse complement strand
ATTCACCGGTATTTAAAAGTGCTCGGCCAGGGAGTGAACAAGTTCCTTTGAAACGAACGTAGCGGCGGCTAGAAATGATTTGCCTTGAACTCATATGATACCTTGCCCAGGAAATAAGATGTAAAAGCTGTTTCTAGGAAAGTTCAGGTACCGCCATTGTTGCGTCAGCGTCATAATACCAACCTACTAAAAATTCTAACAGGAACGCCGTACCGGCAATAATTCTTTTACCGGAACGGCGTTCCGGGCCGTTCCGGCTTACTTTCACCTCTGCTTATCAAGAATTAAACACTGCAGAGAGCTTCGGTAATTCGAATAACATAACATTGTTTGTTTTTATGTATCTTTAACTCTTATTTCTCGTACTTTCCTGTGCACATCATTTTTTCGAAATGAAATTATTATCCAAAGCTTTTTGTTTTGTTTTGTCTTGATTTTACACCTATCGATTTTTTAATTTACTTTTTTATACTTTGTTCAAACATTTTTACCACATCAAATATCCTCAGTTAAATTTGAACCACTCCTTTGTGTACATAAGTGTGCTCTCTTCATCTGTAAATTTGCTTCAGCATGTTGTGTGTTTGTTTGTTTTTCTAACTGCGTGTATTTGATTTCCAACAACTGTTTTCTTTAATACTACGCAAAAAGTGATAAGCGGGGTTGCTTGACAAGATGACCGCCATGGTCCTTCACCAAGCGTATGTGACACAGCGACACTCGTGTTTACATTCATCAGTTAGTTTGCTAGTGATTGTCTTTTCATTTATTCTGATCTCCACTGACAATTGGTTTTCCGTATTGCGCAATGGCTCCAAGGGCATACGCAAGGGAGATTGGGGTTAAACCCCCACCCTTGAGCTGGGTATTTTACAAAAACTTTATTATCTGCGCAAAGGAGGTTAATTGTTTTCGCATACCTTTGCTTGTTAATTTGCCGACTTGGATTATGAAAATAACACGGAAAAATTTGCATGCAAATTTCAAGGAACATTGTAAATGGGCCAAAAAGTAATACTGTAATTAGGTTTTGGTGGGAATCTGGGTTATCGTCTGTGTCTAGAAACCATCTCACCACTTTTTGCAGACCTCTCGTCCACTACGCATGTTTAAGATTGTGTTCCGCGATAGTTCACTTTGTCCAAAACAGTTGTATTTATTTTGTCTGCTTTGGCTGATCAGCTCATAAGCTGACCGCATTAGCTACATTACCAATTTCTGTTGCGTGATAGAACTGTTGCACGAGCTCGAAAACAGCAGTTTTACATAGAAGCATTCAGGCATTGAGAATGAATGTCTCGGCAGGGAAAAAGGAAAATTAAAAGTTTGCTGGACTTCTATAAATAACAAAAACTTGAAAGTTTTCTTGCTTACTTTATGGGCATTCTCAATTCTTGTGTAGTTTAGCAAGATTCTATCTTGCAAATCGGGGTGTGCGCCAGACAGTCCAGCCGCACACTTTCTATGTTTGACTGCTCGTGTTCGACAAGACATTTACGTGGCCTCATTTTGCAGTTGTTCATTGCTCTGACGTAGTGATGAGTGTGTTTTACTCACCTGTTTTAACGCTCAGCCTGATATTTTTGCAGTTATGAACTGCTGTGTCGTAGCGTTGCGTTTATTTTCCTCCAATATCCTAACTTGGAGCGTTAGTAGTTTATATTCATTGCAATGACACAAAATAAGGGGAGCGCGTGTAGAAGAATATGCATATTGTGTCAACAAACTTCGCCAAAACGTTGGTTTGGAAACATGAATATGACGTCAAATTGTGACGTCACAAACAGTACACACCAAACATAAATGACCACCATATGCCACTGAATGAACCCCCCCATGAAAATTTTCTGGGTACGCCACTGAATGTCTCTCAGTATTGTTTCTGTTTAATAGTTGAGTCAAACGAAACAATAAATTGACTCTTGACTCTATTACACGACGTCTAACCAACCAAAAGCTTTTATTTTCGCAACAGACATAAAAATCAATCGCCAATGGTTATTTCTTTATTCTGAGAAGCAAAATACCTGACATACAAGAGTAGGTCAGGAAATTTCACAGCGGTCAGTAATTTCGCTTGATATGTCATGCGAAATCACTGACTAGGTCAGAAATTTTGCAGAGGTCAGAAATGTCGCTTGACCCCGGCAGGCTGGAGGCCCGTGTTTCCGAACAAAAACATGAATTTTCGGCGGGCCCTAGAGTTCAAAGTAAACAAACGATGTAGCACATTGCGTGTTTATTTGAAGCCATTTTGAGCGAAAATGCAAACGGCCTGGATGCCGACGTTCCATCTTTAGTTATTTTATCAAAGCATCAAGAATGTGCTGAAAATGAAATACAGGCACTCTAATAAACTAGTTTCAGTATTTCGTAGACCACCAGGTTTGGAAGAACATTAGTAGGTAACCTTTAACGCCCGCGCAAACCACAATTGTGACTCGGACATATTCGGCCGTAACTTGCCAACCGATAGAGCTAGAGAGCTGTTCAAATGCTTTGATTCAGTTCCTCAGTGCTACGTGAAATAGGTTTCCTTAAAAAAATAAGCTCGATTGGTTCGTTTGTGTTACCTTCGTAGAGACTACAGTAGTTTCTAGAAAACGGATAGGCCTACATGCAAGTTTGAATCATTGCAAAAAGTAGAAAGCAGAGACCAATCGGCTGATAGTGATTCCTCGAAAGCTTACAGCAAAACCAGAGCTTTTGTTGTTTAACCAGCAGCGTGGTATGATCTTCGCTCTGCTTGGAACCGGCAGAAACATCCTTTTATTTCTGTCGCATCGATGTAGTGTCGTCAAAGAGAAGTTAAATTGTGAATTGGCTGCGACTATCTCAGAAGACTACACTGTAAGACTCAGTGGTAATGATGCACGTGACAGACCACCTGTGTCCGTCAGAGCAGCAGCTGTGTTGCTGTAGAACCATGTTCGTTTCCTTTTGTCATCTTGTGTATTTTTCATTGCAGATAATCCCCTAGAAAAAGACAAGGTTGTTTTACAGTACGTTTTTGCCTGTTTTTCTAAATTTATCCGAAACCTTGATTGTGCTGCGCATGGACGCAATTTGGTCGGGGGACGTGTCCCCTCACTTTTTCAAATGGTGGGGATATTGTGTGCTGTACCCCCCACATTTTTCTCTTTACGTTTTGTATTTGGAGAGGTTTCAAAAATAAAACTGACGTTTATCACGTTTTGCGCGAAGAGCTTTTCACATTAGATGTTGCACATAGCCAAGTTGACGATGAAACAGGGTTTGGTGTGGTATCACAGATTCTGATATTTTTTATACATTTTAGCTGATATAAAATGATTTTTAGCCTTCTGCAAGTTTCTATAGACCGCGAAAGATTGTTAAAACTGCTTCCGTTTGACATTTCACCCTGTGTAGCATACTGCACGAAAGGTCATTGTTTTGAAATAAGTGGAGTAAGGTATTCGAGGAATTCATCCTGCCATGCTGTGCCTTCATACCTCTGCAAGGATTCTGACTGCACTTATTAATATTCAAGTTTGGAAGTACGTCTGTGGTACTTCAAAACTTATCTTGAAGCATTGAGAGTTTAACAGCTGCACGTATGAGAGACCTCAGTGCAGCCATGAATTGCTTCGTGAAGAAATGTGACTGACTTTGTTGTAACGTTGGTTGTCACGTATTGGCAAACAGACAACAGAGAGTGTAAAATTTAAATATGCAAGTTTGTGATGGTAGACAATTACATTTTCAGGCGAATCTCTGCGAGATTTTTGCTGAAGACAAAAGCAGCGCTCTTGTGGAGACTTTGTTTTAGGATGGGCACTTTTGCAAAAGACTGCCTTCCATATTTCTATCAAAACTTTGAACTATTTACCTAGCTATATATTGACCTATAGCTCAAAGTCGCGCAGAATTATAATCCTATACGTGTGCAAACAATGAGTTCTTATGATCAACAGAAGTGTCAATTAATGGCCTATCAATATTAAATTGTCGGCAAATCTTGAATGTTGACATTATCAGTGGGGGTTCTAGAATTAAAAAAGTGTGGAGGACACTGCAGGGCCAAGGCAAAAGTAGGAGAGCCAATATAAATGTCTCTCTTTCATGGTGATTTTTCGTTGTTTTGAAGATAAGCTGCTATGATTAACCCTACCAAGCCCAACATAGGCTTGTTAATATCGTTAAATAAGAACTAGTGTTGTTATTCACTAGAGACACCTAAACGCCACTGTAGATGCAATCAGACACGTTTTACTGCTATGTCGAATATTCTGTGCTAACCATGCGACTTCCACAGCACTGCACATGTAAAACGAAACATCATTTTCCGTGCACGATTGTGCCGACCCCACATGAAAAAAAAACAGCTCCACGAAAGTGAATCCATTTCACATGAAAGCGAAATGGTTCCAACCACGAATTCCATCTTGACACAGACAAGTAGGCTCTTGATAGTCAACTAGTTTCGTAAAAATATTCTTACCACAAAGCAAATTTTTAAAAGAAATAAACCATCTGCCAGTGCCAACGGTTTGGTGACTACTGACTAACCCGTTTTTGTGATAGCTCGTGGATATTTTGTGGTGCAACCATAACAATGTTGTGCAACTACTATTACGAGCGTAATGCCCATCTGCAGCGCAGACAGAGTGACAGGGCCGTCGCCAGCGGGGGGGGCAGTGGTGCCCGGCCCCCATTTCACGTTTGGCCCACAGGTTGCTGCATATATCCAACACTGTATTTTAAAAATGTGGCCCCCCCTTCTGGTTTTTGGCCCCCCTTGCTGCTAAAGCCTGGCGACGGGGCTGTAGAGTGAGGACCATTCACTGCAGTATGCAGCAGCGAGGTTTCGGCACTAGTTGCACCTAAAGTAGCATAGCAGCGCCGCAGATAGATGTGGATCGGCGTTTAGGGCGTCTACCTGATAGCAAGATGTAACAGAAGGCAGATGAGCATTACGCTCGCAATAGTAGTGAATTTTCTCTGACTGATTCTCAGAAGCTGACTTTTCAAACCTGCTTTGATTTCTGACTGTCTTGTCATACGCGAAACACGCACTAACACTAAACCTAAGATTCAGACAAATACACAATGAGCAATGTAATATCTCACACAGATCTCTGCACAGTCCATACGTTAGAATTTTATATCATCATCACCTCAATGTAAGTTAATCCTTCGATTATCATGTCGACTGTCAAATTCATAACGAAATCATCTAAATCTATTTTTCAGCTCGTGCCTTTCAACTGAAAGTGGATCAGTGTTACCAAATCTTTCACTGCTCATGGAATTTGTGGGAATGTTTTCACTGTTTCATATTTGTAAAACTTCTCTCGCATGAAGCGCTGGTGACGGGAAGAGTTGCAGCTACCAGTAACAATCAAACGCAGCTTTTTAAATAGTTATAAATGATACAAATTGTTCGAGCGACATAAGTAGCTTCGACTCTTTCCGAAGCAAATTCTTTGCCCAAGTTATTTCATGTTTTAAATCATTTTCACTAAATGAATATGATTAGCGAATTCTTTCAAGTGATTTTCTGATAGAAATGTTTGACCTCCGAGGCAAAGAACTGAAATAAGCGAAAAAATTGCTCCTGACTCATTACAGAAAATCCGTACAAAATTCTATGCGGTGGCAGGACATGTGTGGGTAGAGTTAAAACTGTTTTCACGATCACGAACCACTTATGTAAGATGTTTCGATGTCGTAGCCTATGCACGAGGCAGCAGAGCGCAACACTGCAGCCAGGATAAATTAACTGAAACCAACCCTTATTGCTTTCAAAAACCTTTTGCTACTGGGACAAGAAGCAATCTGCTGACAGTAATATAATCCAGTTTCATTCCACACTGAAATGCACGAAAGATCAATCTTCCCATTTCTGTGACTGTTTCTTAGATTCGAAATGAATTTTTCAACACCACGACCGCAGTCTGACTAAATTTTACGCAGGATGCGAGCAACCACTGGTGTGTGTCGTCTAAAACAACTCTAGTTACCCGGCCGTCAAAAACAACAACTCAGCTTATCATGCATTTGGGAAATATTGAATGCAGGCTGGAGGGTTTCTAAATTATCGTTTAAAATATTGTTGGCCGAAATTTAACTACTCTACTGTATATGTCAACCAAACCAACTTAAACGGGAAATTAAGAAAAAAGTAAGGGGGTCAAACAGGAGGCCAACCAAAAATCTGGGGGGTCATGGCGCACCCAAGTCCCCCTTAGAATCGCCACTGGACATTACGTATTGCCAAGTTTGTGATTTTTACTTGTAACAGCAGATGCAGTTATAAGTGAAATCGCTGTACGTTTGTCAAAGTTTGGAATGCTGATCATGTTGCGGAATTATAGTACCGTGTGTCCGTGTCCAGTAACAAATGTACAATCATTTGAAATTCATCTGTAAGGATAAAGCAAAGCGTAATCAGCAGGGCCATTTAAAGTCGTAAAAGTCATACTCGCATATGTTTCTGTGGTTCAGGAAACTATGAGACGAATTTCGAAACAAAATCGCATCCCTACGAAGCCAAAAACAAAAGTTATAATGCCATAAAAAGTCATACCTTCCATGTTAGGTCATAAAGTCATATTTTGCATATTTTCAATCTAATTCATTAAGGAAACCATTAAAGCAATCTCAAAATGTCAGGTGAAACTACTTCAGCGCTATGACTAGGCTGCATCCTGCAAGCTGAACACACTTGGTAATCCTGCGAATGTTGGCAAAGTATTTGAATGAAATGTAATGCACAGCCTAACAATGCAAGGTCTTGCTGGCCCAAAGTAATAGACCAATGTCCATGCAGGTTTTCAATTTGCTTCAAAACAAACTATATGTTTTGAGCTGTTTATTTTAGTGGGGTTCCAACAAACCATTGGACTACCATCTTTTATGCCTATTTTGGTAATTCTTCTTTGTGCAGTAGTTGTATATTCGCGCTCAGTCATTTTTGTTTGGTCATATAGAGTCATATTTTCTGAAAAATTAAGTCATTTTATCAAGTTTTTAGGTTATAAAAATGGCCCTAGTAATCTGTGTTGCTTTCAAAACACCTCTGAAAAACAATATTGGGGATCTGTATTTATATAACTTCACTTCTGCATCGACCTGGTGACTATATTGGTTTCACACCCAGCTGCAACCCCCACATTTTGTAACAAAATTGCACCCATGGTGCTGCGTGATTGCTGGCTCTGGATAGGTGACACGAATATTATAAACAAAACCTTTATGCCCGGTTCGCTATATCTCACCAGACTTGGACAACTAGAATTTTTCAGCATTTCCTAATTAGATTAGAAATTAAATTACTGAATTCACGAAAACTAGAAATTAAACTAAACTCCGAACTAGAATTACATATTCAAATCAAACCAATGCTTTATATTTGACTGAAGATGGATTAAGAATAAACCGAAACGTTTCAAAATAAAATATGTATAGTTTTTTGAAGGCTCATTTAGTGTTGATGAAACTGTTTATCTATCCCAATTTTGTGCTCCAAATCCATGCTGACTTTCATTTCTTGTGTAGGTTCGTTCATACTAATACTGTACAGTATTTTAATTCTATAATAGTACGTTATTTGGGTATAGTCTTTGTGGCTATAAAGTAAAACAGCATTTTTTGTTGGTAGTCAACGCAAAGTTGAACTATTAAAAGTCTCATTATTAACTGACCCTCGTAGCCTGCTGTTGTATGGATAGGCTACAGAAACCATTCTATCAGGAATGTTGCATACTGTCACTCATTTCTTGTTTTTGTTCGTCACACCCTAATGCTATGGATACCCTAATGCTATGATACTGTAGCCTAATGCATGCCAGTTTTCAAAACATAAACATAAACTGTTGCAACTGCCAGTATAAGTCAGTTTCCAGGTTGCCATGAGTGAAAAAGGGCACATCACCCATTAAAAAAAGCCAGAAGGAACCAAAAAAGCGAAATATAAGATAAATACACAACGACACTTTTAAACACCCATGAAGGTTGCAAAGCACTTTTAAAAGACAATACAGTATATGCATACACAGAATAAAGCTCACGCAATCAGTAAACTGTAAACGTCTCGAAAATTTTGATCTTGCTAAGGAGTAACCTGAAACAGCAAAACTAAAAGCACGAAACAGCAAAAATTAAAATTAAAAAATTCTTGTGCAGAGCTTCATACAAAACAGAAACAGAGTCCAGAATTCAAAGGTAACCACGGGTCTGTAGTGCCGGAGTCGACTCCAGCAAGATTTTGCGTTTTTTCTCGGACCCGATGCGGAGCCTGAGTAACTTTTTTCGGAAGTAGCAGGAGTCTGCGTGGTCTTTATATAAATACCGTTGCTTAATTAAAAGCATTGCTGAATTTCGGTTGCATCGATGGTTTCCGGTGTTTAAACAGGAGTCGGATTCCCAAATTTGAAACATTTTCGGAGCCGGAATCAAAAATTTTGGAACAGGAGCAGAGTCGAAGTCTGAAAATGTGACTCCGGCCGTCTTTTGCCCGATATCCACCAGTGTCCAGAAATCTGGAAAAATCATCTTTAAATCTGTCAAACCGACATAAAAACTGAATTGGTCAAAAAAGGCCAAAAGAAGCAACATTTCATTTGGTCTTTTTTGAAAAGAAAAAATCCAAAAGATTTACAAAAGGCCAAAAGTTACAAATTTGGTTTCAAAAGGCAAACTGGCAACATTGGTCCAAGTGTGTCCATGCGCGCAATTTTGATATAAAATGTGAGGGGGACAGCTTGGTGTGAAACCAATACAGTCATCGGATCGATGCAGAAGTGACGTTTTACGTATGCAGATTCCCAATCGTATTTCTAGAGGTGTTTTGAGAGCAACACCAATAACGCTTTGTCCTTGCAGATGATTAGCATATTAAATATACTTAAAATTGTTGCTGGACACGGTCCTGTAGTTCAGCCTGCTTCCATTAATATAGTATTTGTATACAAACAAGCACAACAATATAGCAGAATACATAAATTGGATTTTGTCAGAGCAGTTAGAGTGCACAAAATGCTGAATCGCGTTGGTCACACGTGCATATCACCCGTACAATAGAACACTTCAGTTTTCATGCATTTTACAAGTGTGGGTTACAGCGCGATTTGATGTCTTGTTGAAGTCTCTTTAACGCTACAAAGACGATAAATATTTTTCTTGCACATTTCAGTTTTTTGAAAAAGCTACAAATCTTTTTAATGTTACTGGGTATTACGCATCCAACCCCGCCCCTGCCTAAATTTTCTATGGATATCCTCTTACCGGCACCAAAAACATTTGGCCTAAAATTAGCGTAGCGTACTTCACGAAATGATTTCAATCTATATTTACTGTTGGTGGGTGGAGGGTGTATCCTTTCATTCTCTCCTTGTTGCCCCCTGCATACATACACACACAGAGTTGCAGAAGGGCCTCATTTTGAAGCCTGAATTCAGCGCGAACCCGGCTGGAGCCCGACATTCATTTTTGAAGCCCGATTTAGGCCCAAAAGCCAAATTTACCGAGGGAGTTAAGATATGCGCAACTGAGGAGTAACAAAAAACGTTGTGTGCAGGTGTAGTTGAAAGCAGTGTGTTTTTAAGCCGTTTTTGGGTGTCAAAATGACACCCTAAAATTTTGCAATGACACCCTAAATTCTGAAAGCCAAGAAGATATGGTTTTGCCTTGTATTGAAGTAAAACGATTTGAGAAAACATGCTTTCCTGCACGTGGCTATTGCAACATGGGATGCAATGATAGGCCGACACAATTCTCTGGCACAGACGTTGGAAGCGGAAATTATAACAATAGTATTTGCGTATTGTCATGTGCACCGCCTCACTTCGGCCTGTTGCTATGTTTCCGCAGATTTGTAACAGTGTACGAAAATGCGAAAACACTTTAATTATATTATTGGTGTTTTACTGTTTCACCATTGCGATCGGCTTGACTGGCGAGGCATCAGACTCCAATGAAGACAAAAGGTTGGCAGTTGCAGCGCGCATGCAAAACAAGGTAGTTGTCGAGTGAGGCAACTGTGCAGCGCTAGGAGTGAGATTTTGGCTATTCGGCCTGCACTGAAGCAGCTGTGAGCATGCGTAATTACGTGGGGAACACGAGGGACGCGTCCCCCACTTTTTCAGACAGCGGGGATATAATATGCCATGTCCCCCGACATTTTTCTCTTTAGATTTCGCAATATATTGGTTTCATACCAAGTTGTCCCCCTAACATTTTACAACAACATTGCGCCCATTGCCTGTGAACATCAAAAAATGATGCAATGGGCATTGCTTTACTGCGACTTTACGAAAACAAAAAATTTCATTATGGTGCTTTCCTTTTCCTAACATTGCTACCTCGTCTGACAAAACTGAGCCAGGTTATTCAGGCGGGATGTTTTAACTTAGCACAGATGAAAGCTTCCGTAGAACTGTGCATCAATAAGCTGTCTGATGCCGCTGCTAAATCCGAGCTTCAGGATGATTGGGAAAGGTTTGAGAGTGAATTACGGGAACTTAGAACGCCGGATGGTTTGGCAGGCCCGTGTGCGTGTCAAGTGGCATGGCGTTTTGCAAAGGCACCGAAAGGTTGGCAAACTGATCATCTCGATACACAGTTAGGGAGACAGGCGTGAATGCACCAACTGCTGGGGCATCTCTCTCCTTAGCCTTCCTGGAAGTGTACGCCAAGTGCCTTGGAAAAAGATGCTGCAAAATAATTGAACCAAAGCTGGATGATACCCAGTACGGTTTTCGTCGTGGCCGTAGCACAACAGAACAAAAATTCCACTCTCCAACAAATTATCGAGAAATTTTGGGAACATGCTAAAGACGTATACACATGTTTTGTCGACCTCAGGAAAATATACGACTGGGTTCCTCGTGAAAAGCTTTGGGGTGGGGAGTGTGGCAGTAGTAGCCTGTGGTGTTGAAGACCGTCTCTGTTACTAGCCGTCAAGTCACTGTATTCCTGCTCACAATCGTGTCCGTGTCGGCGGAGTTAAATTACAACAGTTCACCGTAGTGCTGGACTCTGACAAGGGTGTGCACTGTCACCACTCCTTTTCATATTTTACACCAGGGTTCTCCAAACTACATCCCGCGGGACAAATCCGACCCACAAAGCGATTTCGTCCGGCCGCAAAATACATTTCGCCTATATGAAAAAATAATATATTTCCAAAAAATGTGTTGATATACGGTAGAATGCAACATATTCCGAAACAATCACATTACTTCAGATGTCCGGCCCTCGAACTATTGTGCAATGGCTTATGTTGCCCTCTCCCAAAAATGTTGGAGACCTATGAATTGGATAGGACCAGGGTTTCTCAAATGAGGCCCTCGGCCCCCTTGGGGACCACGGAGCAGTTCTCTGGGAGCCCCAAGTAGAGGCCTTCACAGGGTAGCTTTGCCGTGACATTGCATAACCCAAGTGTCACGACATATTAAGTATTCGCCAGTTAAACTTGGAAGGGGGCCATGGCACATGAACATTTGAGAACCGCAGGGATAGACAGTCGCAGCCGAGTGGACGAGGGTGTCACTTTTGAGAACTGCATAATCCATCCTTTGCTTTTGCGAACGATTTGGTGCTGCTAGCAACTTCTCAACAGGGCGTTCAAAACGCATTGATCGGTTTTCAACTGCGTGCATCCAAGCAAGCAGGAACGAAATTCAACACTAAAAAGACCGATGTATTATGTCTCACGAGACGCCCAAAGCAGTGTATACAGCAAGTGAGCGGCAATACACTGCAGCAGGTGAAATTGATGTACCTCAGTAGGCTACCTTGCGGTGGTATTCACGAGTTACGGAAATCGGAACAAAAAGGGATTGATACTCGGATTACGAAAGCAAACGCAGTTCTACTTGAGCTTTGTTGCTCCGTGGTGAAAACTGGAGCTTTTGAAGATCGCAAAGCTTTCAGTTTTTAAATCGGTCTTTGTTTCGATCCTCGTCTGCGGTGATGAACCTCGAGTAACGACTAAAAGAATACTTTCCCAAGAACGAGCGGCAGAGATGGGATTTCTGCGAAGAGTTCAGGGTGTGGCACTACGTGACAAAATGCACAGGTTTGAAATCCGTGAAGTCCGGAATGTCACGCCATTTTTCCGCATCGACAGATCCCAGCTAAGCGGTTTGGCCATGTTTGCAGAATCGCCCAGGAAAGATTTACGAGGCAAGTCCTGCTGGCTGCATCGGCAGGAAAGCAGTCGAGAGGTCCAAGGACCAGGTGGCGTGACCACATCTCCGACCTTGCTTGGTCCCGTCTTGGTGTGGACCGAGGGGAACTTTCTGAGAATGCTGTTGATCGTGAGGTATTTCGGGTCCACGTAGAGCTGCTGCACCCGTGACTCTCCCCAAAGAAAAAGCGGGCAAGAAAATGAATGAATATGGACACTGAAACTTTCTATTTGTAAAATTGTCTTTATTTTTTCGCAAAAAGTGAATGTCGTGTTCAAATAATTAGGTGTATTGAAACTTGTATTTTCATGAAAATCAGTTAAAAGTATCACACATAGAAGAGAAAATCGTGTTGGCACCCTAACGCTCCACCACGACACCCTTCAAAAAACCTTAAAAAACCGTTGTTGAAAGTACACGGCCAAAATAGCAATCACCTGGATCACACCCAAAATAGCAACCACTTGAACCAAAACATTGGCATAATGTGACACAAATGTAGCATGTTAGTCAACGATAATCCTGTGGATTATAATGTTTCTTAAGAAAAAAAGAAACTATCACGAAACTATCTACAATGGCGCTATAGGCATAAAAGAAACTTTCTAGTATAGCGCTATAGGCATGAAAACTGGCTTGTAGGCTTCATAAAACAAGCCAAGAATCGCGTGAGTGATTGGACTTTTCGACGCAACGCCATCACGTTCTAATTTCCTCACCGCTGTCGCCTCCTCAAAAAGAATGTGAGACCAATCCCAGCAGAGAATAAAAGAACGCAGCTGTGTTTGCAAACAGAATTAACTGAAGAAAAATCACAATCACTTCACTCACAGAAGTTACCGCGGTGAGCACAACAAATCTACGTCACGAAAGAAAAAAAAATCGTTACTCAAAAAAAACGTTTTGTATGCAGGCACGAAATATTTTGACAAACCTAAGCCCGAGCCCGGCCCGACTTATAACTCTGCACCATGTCAAAAGTTTCATTCTAAGAGTTCTACTTGCATAACGTCACAAAAATATATTTGAGATTAAATCAAAATGCACAACGGTAAATTGGCAGAAAAGTACCAAGTTTCACCTTCAACACGGAAAGAATGTCCAAACAACTAGGTGTGATGTATCTGTAAAGCAGATGTTTCGCACTTGGATGAAAACATTGCTGCATTGTGGACTTGGTTAAACTCAAGTAAACCAGATGACTTACGAACCAATGCATTCAGCACAAGCACAAAGTATAAGAGTCACGAAAAAAATATCTCTTGGATTTGTTGGTCACCATTGTCGCGACATTACAATAAGTTAGGATAAATGTATATTTTATCCCTATTCCGAAGTCAAGTCCCTACGTTTTGAGCTATAGGTTAATATACAGCTAGGTAAATACTGCAGGCTACTTCTCCAACGTTTTGACTTAATCCTGTTCACTAATTGTTGAAAACAGTCTTTTGCGAAACTCCCCATCCTAAAACTAAGTCTCCACAATAGTGCTACTTTTTGTCTGCGGCAAAAGATTCGCAGAGATTTGCCTGAAAATCAAACCTTCTAACATTATATACACTAACACAGGGTTTTTTAAGGGGTTTTAGGGACCCGATTCGGGTCCCTAGAATTTCAAATCGGGTTCCTAGAATCAGAGAAAATTATCATCGGGTCCCCAAAAACAGAGAAAATCGGGTCCCTACAATCAGACAAAATTATCATCGGGTCCCCAAAAACAGAGAAAATCGGGTCCTTAGAATCAGAGAAATTGGGTCCCTACAGACACAAACCGGGTTCCTAACAATTTCCTTAAAAAAAACTACTAACATCGTTAAATTATACGTTGTCTGTTTCTGAATACGTGACAATCAACGTTAAATCAAAGCCAGTTACATTTCTGCACGGAACAAATCATGGCTGTACTGTGGTCTCTCACGTGCAGGTGTAATAATCTCACTGTTACAAGAAAATAACCTTTCTAACAGTACACCACACATGGTAAAATGTCGGACAGGAGCAGTTGAACATCTTTTCGCGGTCTGTAGAAACTTGAAAAAGGCTAAAAATTATTTTATCGAAGCTAAATTTATAAACTAACAGAATCAGTGATACCACACCAAACTCTGTTTCAACATCAACTTGGCTATGT
>JGI24022J15233_10004622_pt1 | contig 14286 bp, 9 predicted proteins | sample Ectturendosymbi2_FD_15233 | JGI IMG/M metagenome (IMG submission 15233) | reverse complement strand
GAATGTTTTCTATGTATTAATAAGGACAACTGAAAATTACGAGTTTGATAAGATTAGGACTGCTGGAGTGACTGGAAACGCCACTTATTATAAAAACAACCAAGGCGACAATCCCATATGTTCAACCAGAGATGAAATCTCGCAGCCCTCCCGGCCAATTTCACCACGAGCCGCCACTGCTGGTCACTCAAAACAAAATAAATCCTCGCTTTACAACGACCTCCAAAATGGACTGAAACCTCGCTTTGTGACCATGTAGGTATTTTGATGAAATAGTTGTCGTCTCTCAATACGTCACTAAGGTCAAACCGTAAAAAAACTGGGTGCGGCAATCTTCTTCATCTGATTACGCAATAATTGGCCGTGGCACTTTAGTGTACCATGCTTAAATGCAGCCTGGCGCAACCCCGTCCATTGCTGCCTTGTTAGCTTCCCTGCTTGCTTGCAGCAGAACGTGTTGTGTCGGTATCTGCTCAGATGAGTGTTCCCTTAACGCGTTTTTGTTATTTTTGTTCGTCAGGTTCTTGCCCTACGATGCTTGCTTAACATCATAATGAATTAAATTCTGAGTTATTCTCAGTGCAAATCTGTTGCTTTGCTACAGGCCAGCTCATTTTAATTCACTATGATTTCTGGATCAGTTTCTAAAGTCGAAAGTCCTTCTAACATCGCCAGTCGATCCAGAGGCTGGTGTAACGTTCAAGTACTGACTTGACACATCAAAATATTTCTGCGAACCGTGGATTTAGGCCAATCCGCCACAAACCCTGATTTAGGGTGAAAAGATAATTCTGCTTGTTTCTTTTGTCTCTTGCGATTTATTCCTATGTTTAAGACTGCGGGACGTACGGCGATACCATAGTTGCTCTCAAGCGCGTGTTTTGCACAAAGAAAAGATTTTTTTGCAAGACATCTACTTGCGACTCGAACGCAACAAGCTGCAGAAAGTCTTCGGCAATAATCTCCAAGCTCTGAAATTCATTCGAAAGATTGTTCGTCCCAAGCCGTGAGTGCCGAACAGTACCGTGAAGAACTTTTCCGTGACGCTTTTATTAATGGTTTGGACTTGCAATCCAGAAAAAGATTACCTCACACTCGAAGCAACCTATGCACGTATTTTATGGAACTAAAGCAGCAGCAATGCTCCACCTCTTTACATACAATAGGAACGTCTGTTGCTAATCGTGGGCAAGGCATCTGGTCAGTGGACTGATGCACCTACAACTGTGGGTGCATTGACAACAGATGAGTCTGCTTCTGTTCCTGTTTCTGTAGAGCCCAGTATCCAAATCTGAAGCTGTTGCCTTGCTCGATTACTGAGTGTTATGAATGGAGAAGGACGATTCTTTTCCCTAAAATTTGTCTCTGGAAGTTTTAAGGTGAAAAGGTATTTTGGTGAAAAGGATATTTTGCCCGCATTTTCCTAAACATCACTTAAAAATGTTTATGCGACAAACTATATCCCCACAAATTTTCTGTATTTTTTGTGCACTGTTTTTTCCTCTGTGATGTTGTTATAGACTTCAAAGTGGAAAATGTTGTACTTGAAATTTGGTTTAACCCTGCTCAGGCCTAATTTGAAACGAATAATGGTGGTCTTAATGGTCCCGCTCTGGCAATATTGCTTCCACCATAGCCAATTCATACGCACCCCCGGTGGACAGGCACATAAACCGTGCACAGGCACCTAAAACTGGAAAGCGCTTGAAGGAAAGTTCTGAACAGTAAGGTTTCTGGCGCTTGGCAAGTAATTGGCGAACATTAAAATGACTCACGCGGGCCGGATCTGATAGGACTAAAGCTGCTTCCTTCTCTGAAATCATATACAGTATGAGTATTATGTGTCAAATAATTTTGTTTTATGATTGTGTCATGAGTATCACAACGTGGTTTATTCAATTGCATATATGTGTATTATGCAACAAAATGTATGTCAATGTGTTCATCCAAACACGGCAGTTAAAATTAAAAACAAACTTTTCCGTGCTTGACTGGCATGATGCCCTGCATGCAATATACTCGATTCCGTTAGTGCGCAATTAATAAAGCACTTAAATGAAATACCTTCTGTTGCCAAATTTGCAATGTGTTCTTAGTAATTTTTTTGCATTGCGACGCTTATAATGCGTTTATGAACTGTGGCACTATGCTTGATTTATCAAAGTTTTGGGGCAACTCGACTGCATAACTTCAAGTTTGTTTCCCCTTCCTGGTTGCGAGGGCATTCTACCAGTATTTGCTTCGGCGTTGTTGTGCTGTATAGCAACAAATAAACCTACGTACCTCTTTACTTACCCCAGCATTGGTCAATTAAACGAGATACATTATTTTAATAAATTTAATTTCATAAACAATCTTTATCCAATAAAGCAAATTTATTTCATAAGTATGACAATGCTTGAAAAATTAAATTTTAATGATTCTTTCATGTAAATTCTCAGTTGGGACTCAGTTTTCACTGGCTTTATATCACAGGAGCGCTTATCCAAGCTTTATGTGTTACCTCACCTAAACGACCCCAACCAGTAGCAATTGCTAAGTCTTCAGAGGAAGTTGCAAAATTTTCGGGTGGAAGACAAACTGGACTGACAAAAAAATTGTAGATGAAAGGTGTCACCAAGTTCAGTAAAGCAATGTCGAAACCCGGACCGAATCTGAAAAATCATGATATTTTTTTATCATTCATACTACTTAAGTAAATTAGTAGTTGGTATGTTTCATCTACCAACTAGTGATTGGTATTTTGTGGATCACAAATACAGCAAAATAAATTTTTCATGGATTGAAAACAAAGATGTTGTGGTGGCAACCTAGAACATTCTTAACATAGCTAAAACCACGTGGATGGCATTCTTAAATTAGAACGAAGCAATCGACATACATGCTAATATTTTCATTAAACCTTTCTTTGAAAGAAATGCGTGCAACATCAAACCCTACACTGGCAAATCATGACAAATGAAATACGTTTCGTGGGAACTGCAACCTTCGAACACATTTATATTTTTGTGATAAATTCTACTTTCAAACGAAATTTGACGCAATTGCTATCTTTGCTTTCAAAAATAGGAAAATGCAAAATAGGCAGTGAAAAATATCTAATCACAAATATTAAAGGGTTCGAAGGCATAGTTTAGTTGCAATTCAAACAAACCATTGTGAGACGATGCTCTTTATTTGGCATTGATTTCATTTCGTTTTGGTTAACGTGAGAATTTGTATCTAATTTGAGTCTAGTTAAGTAGTAATGGTATCGAACATCACAAGGGTGTCATCACACAAAATTGCAGAAAAATCTAAAAAGCTTAGGTTTAAGAAAATGTTGACAAAATTTGCCAAAGCGTTAAGCAAATCGAACAGCACATTCATAAGCAAAGATGCAAAAGCAAGAGTCCAACATTTGCAGCAGGTTTCCATACCACAAATGGACAGTTACTCTTACCTTCACTATGGCGATTCCAGCAGTCATAACGGATATAAATAAACTTTAACATCAACGTTCCTTTAAGTTTAAGTTTAGGAGCTACCTGTCATAAGAGGCGTGGATGATTACTTGGCTTACAGTTGACGACTGGTTGGCTGGACCAGATAAAAAAATGTTTTCCAGCATCCACTTGAATTGCGCTGGGGCTGAAATAAATTAAGGTTGTAGTCAAGTTTTGCAAACCTTTGTAAAATCACCATTCACAAAAAGATACAGCGTCTACAAGTGATCGTCTTCACATGGAGGTTTGCGTTTTGATGAAACCAAGGATGTCCCATTTTCTGATAAACTTTGTTTTCAAATGAAAAAATATCATCACCACATGTTTGACTTTAACTGAGCAAAAGACAAAAGCTACAAATGACTTCAATAACAAAAGCAGAAAATTGACAATAATTCAACTATTTTTGGATTATTTTCAGCTATTGTGCAGTAAAATAATCAGAAAGAAATTCAATATTAAGCAAAACTTTCTTTCTTAAACTAATAAAACACACTTTTGAAACTAGATCTATCCTAAACATGTTGTTAGATTCGATAAATAATGTTCACATGCAAACGTAATATTTATGGAACATTTATTTTGGCTACACCGAAACATACACAATAAATGCAGTAACTGTTTTTTGTTTTAGTGTAGTTATACTTTAGTAACAACCACGTCACTTCACCTTTAATTTTTAATAGCAGTTTCAGAATCGTTATATTTCGGTAAAAAGTAAAATTTGAAACGAAATATCAAAAACTGTACAAACTTTGATTGACGTTTAATATTGTGAAAACTTTGACTGACGTTCAATATTGTTGTGTGTATTTAAATGGAAATGAAAACATTTTTTGAAATTTCATATTTTAATAATCGCTTGTCAAAGCAAACCTGTCGTTTATATGTATGCAGGAACGCTAAACCATTTGCTTCTACAATAGATTATATTATAGGAATTGTAAATCTTTGCAGTAATGCAAACTTTTTTACAGCAGTTCTCATATGCTTTAGTAGAAATTGGACCATAATTTAATATTAAAATCCCTTTTATGAAATTTCATTTTGAAGACGCTTGTAAATATATTTCCTTTGACTTCTCTGCAAAATCGATTCATCGTTTCTGCAGTACAAAGCTGTGTTTAAGTTACTGTCAGAGCAATGTGAAGTAAATTTGTTGAAACACAGCATTTCCTTGAAATGAATTTTTACTTTATGTTTAACCGGTCGGTGCCCAAAAATGCAAGTTAACATATTTTAAAAGTCGCACAATTCCAACAAATTCGCGTTTCGTTTTTATTTGCTAGATGTTAAAACTTCACCTCGTATTAGACCTGCAATACGTACTTGCTATACCACAAGATAATTATTAATAAACTTTTGCAATAAACAAAAGCAAATGTTCAAGCATTTTCCGAACAATGTACTGCAAAGCTGTAAATAAAACTTTAAAGAAATCAACAAAATTAAAACGAATAAGGAACATTCATCATGAAAAGACAAGCGTTATCCTTCCACAGTTTTTCTTAATTTAATAAATCATACAGTAGCATACAATTTCTTTCCAAAGATGTTTGACAACTTTAGACAAAGGAAAGGATTTTATCAAGTTTCAAATGTTTCCCGAGCAGAATTCGTGAGTTATAAAATAGTTTTTTTTTAATTGTAGAAAATTCTTGAATTGTCAATTTAGCGGAAAATTAAAATCGTCAAATAACCTGACTTGAACCTTATCTTCGCGATATCGTACTTTTATCTGAGTCAGCTATAAGGGCTGCCTTGGGTTAGAAGCTTACTTTGATACTTTATCATCGACACAATGAGCTGCTGTAAGAATCCACTTGTTTGAAATTAATGAACCTCCACAATAAGGCCGTGATCCACCTGCTGTAGTTATTCCAACTTGCCAAGGATAGGATCCTGCAACAGCGTTGTTTCCTCCCACAATTCTGTGATCCTTTATCAAAAAATTAAGACATATGCATCAGCGAAAATGAGATAACGCTGATTTTCTGTGCAAGCGACAATATCAAACTCATTCAAACTTACGTTTGAGTTCAATACACTGACAATTATATTTGCTGCAACACTGAGCAATGGGTGCACAGATTCCAGTTTGAAATTTTGTGGCCAAGCGTGGTAACGACATAATGTGAAATTGAGCCTTATTGTTGACCTTATTCTTGTAAAACATACCTCTAACATTGTGTTATAGTGTTATAAGGTGAAACACCCACACTAACTTCATTAATCCAGATTTTTGCAAAAAAATCAGAAACATATACGTAGCTGCAGAAATTCGTGTTTGTGTTGACGTAAAATCCCAATGTTGATCTCATTCCAGAACGTTTTTGCCTATTTAGAGTATTAGAAACTTTGTATTTTATTAAAAATATGTGTTCTACTAAAATTAGCATCTACTGAAATATTCTAATGAAAAAATTCTGCGCATTTCCGTGTTGGGACTCACACGAGCTTGCTGATCAGCGTTCAGGACATGTGTTTTTCGGCTGAATAAGCACAGAAATGTGCCTGTTAGGAGTATCAGAAACAAACCGGGAAATTTTAACAGTGTTTTGTGCAAATTGTACTGTGCAAATTCATTTAAAACATCACCTTAAGTGGTTGAAAAACATATCTAACTTTTTCGCGATTGAAGTTTATGCGAAATGCATAGGAAAAATTACGTTTTAAACACGTATTCAACCTCATTTCGATGATATAAATATATTGCATTGAGCAAAAGATTTACTATTAGTGAAGTTGGAGGAGGACGGTGTCACAACAGTCGTTTCACCAGGGGCATATGTTCCCAGCACACTTGAAGTAAACGGAGTGTAAATCTACAAAAATCGAATTTACTGCACTTATCACAAAGCACATAAATTAACGACAACGCAAAAGAACCTAGTGTCACCAAACAAAATGCACAAATCTCAGACAAAAATTGGCCTTTGTGGCAAATTGCAGAGCAGGCAGTGCAGTATGCTGTACTGTGTTCTGTGCACAAGTTCTTTGTTCGCTTTTCTAGGCTCTGTTTTGGCACATCCATCCCATCTTCGAGGAGTTTTCCTTCACCTGGCAGGTGAAATCCAACATGCTCCATGACTCTTGCGTGCGTCTGCGGTCTTCTACCTCTTGATGGTTGTCTCAGCCTTTAGGTCTGAGCATCTTAAATATTCCTTCTGCCGGGTACGCAACTCTTCAGTCTGGCCGATTCGGTCTGGGCCGTGTCGGTCTGGGGACATTTCGGTCGGCCTACGAAATCTTGCAAAAATCTTGCATGTTCACAATGCAAACGTACTTAAATCAACGAGAAGTTTTTTTTTTATCTACAAACACGATCCAAGATCCAACAGCTAATGAGCATCAGCACATGATTTTCATTATCATCAGCAAGCAAATTAAATCATTATCGACATTTTGCAATTAAATACAAATTCTTCGAGGTCACAATTGCAACTCAGATTTCACCAAAATCAAGACTCCTCAATGGGAGTTGATATAACACCAGCTAGGGTGACAATTCGCCTGCCAATAATCATTTAAATAAACAAATGCAATAAGTTTTTTATGTACAGAAATGTCGTGACCGAAATGTCCCCAGACCGAAACGGCCAGAACGAAATGTCTCGTGACCGAAACGGCCCAGACCGAAACGGCTCAGACCGAAACGGCCAGACCTAAAAATCCTGTTCCGCCTTCTGCCAGATCCACAAAAAGTTTAAGACCGGTTTCTTTCTGCTATCATGACGCATTCGCTGATATATAGCCAAGCATTTACTGTAGCAAAGCTGACAATTTGGTAAAGAACTTTTTTCCATCATTTCAGGGACTTCCTGTCAAGGCCATGCAGGCTGGCTATATCGGCGGCACGATTTGCACCACCCATGCAAGAGCGGTGAATATGAAATATAAAATTTGAATGATTTTACTGATCTTGAACGCGAGGTGTACATCGTTTGCAAACGTTGTCAGTATTTTATTGGTGTAGCATGAGATTTGAATAAACAAAAGAAGGAAGCATCTTCAGAAATATGTCAAGTGGACTTGACATGTTGGTTAGGGTGCTTCAAAACACCTCCTATAAAAACAGCATGGCCATATATCAGAAATGTTCTACCTCTTGTAAAACACTTTTTGCAAAATATTGTAAAATTTGGACAAACTCTACCAGGTCCACATCAGTCATTAAAATATGGAGAAAATGGTAATAGGCTAATGCACTACTGGAACAGAATTTGCCTATAACTACATCCGCTATAATGACAGTTTGCCTGTAATGATACTTTTTTTCCGTCCCAGCAGAATTGCTATCTTTTACATGCATTCGAGTTCGGCTATAACGCAATCAGCTATATCGTCACGTTGACTGTAGCAACATTTTTTTTCGGACACGCGGATTATTATGTTGGTTTGTAACAACAGTTGCAACTTTTTTAAGGGTTTAAGTTTTGAGCTCGGTTACGTGGAGATGCTCCAGACATACGAGGATTGAAAGAAAATAAATTCCAAGAGAAAGGTGATAAAAAAGAGAATTAGCTGGTGAAACAAATCAGCTAGCTGGCAGTGATAGCAGTCAGGATGTAGAAGGTAGCATTGAAGAATTTGTTGCTCCATCATAACGAAAATCACATCAGTTTTTGTTTTTTTTTTTGTCCAAGAATATCAGCCTTCATTCCACATGTCATCACTGAGGGGGATGTCTAAGGGTGAAAAAATCAAAATTGCAGTTTCATCAAACACTGCTGACACATCATGATGTGAAGCAGGAAAGAAGGTTGCAACCACAGTTGGACAGATGTGGATATCACCAAAATGGGTTTACTTCACTGGTATTGAAAACTCATGCTGTACTTTGTAAATATGAATGTAAAATAAAGCAACTGAGTATAGTTATCGAGAACAAAATTAAGCTTGGAGTACCAGGTCGGGCACTGGAACAGGTTCAGGTGATATAACAGAGGAAACTAGCCAGAACTATCGAAATTATGGAACTGTCAGCAATCAGTCATGTCAACGGTATGTGAAACAACTACCTCGAACACAGGCCAATTCACTGCTCCTTGCGTTTGTTTGCACCAGCCTTCTGGACAACACTACACTTGGCAGGACGCCAACATCGTATTGATGTGACATTGGCACAAATAGTCGCAGACCTGAAGATGGAAGGTCTAAATCACCTGAATTGGCCATATTCAGCAGGTTTGGAAAGAATTGTGAAAGCTTACCTCATACCAGAAAAGAAACACTCGCATTCCATGATTCAAGCTCATATTCTAGCGAATCAAAAGATTTTCGCCATGCACAGAAATGGGCAAATGAAGCACTTCATATTTCATCAGCCATGTTGATGCACTGGTGTAAGAGGAGGGGGTGAAAGCACATCCTCAAAAGTTTTGATTTGTCAAAAATGTGGGCAAATCCCTGAACATCTAGGCAAAACCCTGAAATTCCAGGCAAAAATAACGCTCAACATTGTTTGACTATAAAAAATGGCACCCAACGTTTGCAGAAAAACACATGAGAACATTTTTTTGGAGGTCACATCCAAAAAAGGTCTCCATGATCTTTCTTGGGCAAAATACGTAGGCAAAAGTAGCAAAAACACTTTTCGGCCAAGTTTGGGGAAATTCGGGCAGAAATCCATCACACCCCCAAAAATTTGCCTGCTCCTACACCCACCTATGACGTGATGATCACAAGGAGTTTTTAGAACTGCCCACGCTATATTTGGATGAACATGACAGTGACTTCAAATATAACCGTGCTGGTCTGCTGGTGTTCTGCAGAAAACCGGATCGATGGCAAAATATCTATGCAATCAAAATCATTCTTCTGGATCAGCAGATCAGTTCCTGCCATCTGGAAGCATCACCACCAAGCAAGAAAGTGCAAAGTTGCATGAGTTTGTTACTTTTGTGTGTTTGGTATATAGTTCATGGTGGAACATAAGCGCAGCAGCTGTGGATGCCCCTTGGAATGATGTGCACTTGTTCAAGAAAACCCAGCACAGGAAAGTTGATGAGACTCGACCATGTCAATAAGTAGCACAACTGTTCTAGCTAGTCACTTTTGGTTTCTAACATTTCAAACGGCACTACTTGCACTTTCAGTGGTCTAACCCCCTCAGTGTAGCATTGCCACTTAGCGTACAAATTGTTGACACTGAACAACGATCATTGTGGTAGACAGTACACACTGAAAGACCGCTTTGGAACAGGTTTTGGGAACCAAAGTTTCCAATTAATATTTTCCTTTTTACAACACTATCACACTTCGTCACGCATGACTCTTATTTGATATTTCGCCTTTTTCATCTGAGCAATGATTCTTGACTGAAGATGTAGGTGAATGGAAAAAGTTGTCATTCGGTCTTTCTTCGAAAACCAAGTTTGGCACCAGTAATATCAGAAATTATTATGCAGAAATAGGGATGAAGGTACGTGCAAACTTCACTGGTGCTGTTTAAGAATGTACTACAAGTAGTTCAAGCTGACAGAAAGGAGATACCAAACTTCCAAAAATAAAGAAGATATGCACAGTGTTATCTACTACATTTTTCTGTTTTTGTGATTAACATTGCCTGCTACTACGTTCCTTTTATGTAGAAAAATTAGATAAAATTACCAGGACAGGACTACTGGTACTGGGCCCATCAAGTTAGATTCAAATATCTTGCAAGATGCAAACTAAACTATATCACTGTTATGGATAACGCACTACAGTCATGAAACATAATATGGCTTAATACATTCTTGAATAATAGCTCAAATCGATACTTTTCCCATATTTTGTGATTTCATCGTGCCTATATTGAACTGCGTGTATATGTAGCATTTTTGCAAAACAATAATATTGGTGTGTTTTAATTATTTTTAACAAAATCTCCAGATTGTAGGAGGTTGTGCAAACAACTTATTTTGTAACAGATTGTAAAAAATTATTGCTTCTTTTCTTCAGAATTTCTTGGTTAAATTTGCATTTTTCAACCCCAATGTGGACCGGGTAAATATCAATTAAAATTTATGAAGCTTTCAAAAAATTATTTTTTGCCCAGGTAGAACGCTTTTAGGGTGTAGCCGTGAGAATATTAAAAAATTTTCAAAACATGGGGGATTTGATGCACCCTAATGTTGGTCATCCTTGCCTGCGAATTGTCTGAAAAAATTGACTAAACACCAGGGCTTGAAGTCTCGGTATTCGAATGATCTTCAAGATCGGATGTCCTATTTCCAAATATTGATTGACCACTGCCAGAAGACGATGGCTGACAATCGCTATCACTGTAACCAAAGCCTGATTCATCTGAATCTGTGACTATCCAATACATCCTCACCGCTCACGCTATGTCTAGTAGAGTTATTTCGCAAACACATTTGAAAACGAACTACAATCATTACACGCAACCTAAATTGAAAATCATGGAAAGCAAATACTCCGTTTTCAAGCAGTACAGGACATAAAAGCCTGTTTGGACAAATGACTTCCATTAGCACACGTCATGAAAACTTGACGGGGCAAATGAGTCCTATTGTCAAAAAATAACTGCTTGCCTGTGGAAAGTCACCATTGCAGTGACAAAGTGCAGCATGCATATTTGAAAATGGGTTTGCCAAACAACGCTGAGCATTCACTGTCAACCTACTGTCCAAGATTTGCAGAAGAATAAGCTAAAATTGCCACAACTTAAAGCACAACATGGAAGTAACTCCAGCATATATCGAATGAAACTGCTGAATATAATGAAACTATCACACATATCTCTTGTTCCTTTTCGGTGTAAAAATAACCAGCAGTAGCAAAAAGACGGAGAGAAAAAAATTGCATTGCATTCGAGATACTAAAATACCATTGGTCATATTGAGACAAGTAGTGAGATACAGGTTCCCCAGTATTCGCGAAAGATGTAGATATCGAAGTTCGACATTTTATCGATTTGACAAATAGAAAATGTTTTTGCTTTTTCCTCAGTTCAACTAGCGGTCACTTGACCATCTCTGACCAAATATTTTTTTCTTGACAAAATGTAACGTGACAATGTTGTGGCAGACGTGCCTGCATACGTACTATTTTACAGTTGTTTGCAAATGATCCATTGTGGTCAGTAGGAAACTTGATCGATGTTTACATAGAATTAGCAAGAAAAGGATTAGGAAATGTCCACCACATATCACACTATGGGAAAAACTTATATTGATATTCACAAATATCATTCAGATTTACTCACCCATGTAAATTGTGGCGCGATTTGAACCTTGCCACATTCTCCGATTGTCGCTGATGACTGAACTGTAGAAAAACAAAATGAATAGATCCGTCAGATTAACAGACGCTTTGATATTACAGCAAAATGGTGGTCACCGGAAACAAGCGTTGAAAAAAAACACAGCTCGTTGACTCAAAGCATGGTTGCAAAAGAATGTCCAGTATTTGATGTTGAATGGATAAACATCATTTATCGTTCACCTTTTAGCATGCAAATTACAGTGGAATTCGCTGTTTGTGTATCGTGAGGTGTGTATGTAGATTATTTTATATTTAGAAAATTACCACAGTGATTGACGCAACAGTACTTACAATCGCTTACAGCAAAATGCAAACAATTTTGAATAATAGCAAACTTGGTTATCTGCAGGACAACAGTCAAGTCAACAGAAAATAATAATTTGCAAAAATAAAAAAGCTAAGTAACTGCCATTCAAAGCGTAGCAAGTTGGAAAACACTCGCAGCTTCAAGTTGCAAATCCAGTTTATTTCAGTTAAAAGATATAGAAAGTCATAAGTTCGCGCACGAAGTGCCTTGACATTGATTTTGCAAAGTTGATAACTGTATTTTATCTTGGTAACGTATAATCAGATCTGATTTTTGTATCTTTACGAGGCACGTTTGGGTTGAACTAAAACACGCAACTTTCACGAATCATTCCAATATCGTTTTGTCTTTCTTGCGAGTAATTTAACCTATCAAGCCTTTGCTGAGCGAGGCAGTAATTGTACACTGTAAAGCAAAGAAGCAGTTAATTGCAGACTTTAAAGTTTATAAATAGATGGTTGACAATGTGTTTGAGGAAGTCCGAGAAATATCACGTTTCCGAAGCTTCATTTCCAGGCGAGCATTTATGCAAACATTCTGCATTGGTAATACAGTATTGTGCAAATCCTGATTAAGCTCATTTTGGACGCCAAGCAATAACTTTCATTGGAAGTTTCGTCAGAATCACTCACCACATTCGATTTCGTCGCTGTCGTCTGAACAGTTTCTTTTTTGATCACACCGATTGCTGATTGGAATGCACATTCCATCCCAGCAGGTAAACTCATCTNCAGAACACCTGGCTGCAAAAAAGTTTGTATTAANTGATAANTGAAATATACTCTAACTAAGGGCAATGACTTGCTTTACCTTGGGTACTCCACTGTATGCTGAAGCCTGTCCTTGCAATAAAGGAATTGGTGTGAAAAATTATTGTCACCGCCGACGAAGATGATAAGAAATTGCCAGGCGTCTGAGTTCCACAATAACGTTTTCCTGTGTACTGTATGAAAGAGTGCACAAACGCAAAGTTTTTTTATATAATTTTTGCTAATGGATTTAAGAAATCGAAATTAGATTTGCAAAGATGAAGTTGATCGTGTTGGCATGAAAAAACGCCAAAATATACTTTTTGAAAATTAAACAAGCATCCCCATCAATACATCTGGATTTTGAGGCAAAGGACTTGTGTAAAATATTTGACTCTTCATAGGTTTGCTGATCCTAAACTGACGGCAGCGTTAAGCTTATACTGAAACATAAAATGTAGCTATTTGCTAAGATATTTACCGCAAAATGATTTCTGCAAACACTGCCAACGAGTATGGTGTTAGATTCACATGCAATTGTAGTTCAGCGCCGATGACATTTTGATTGGTGGTGAACCGGTCATTTGGTTCGGAAGCGGCAAACGCAAGTTTTTCCGCAGGGAGAAGAATGCTGGCAGCCAAGGCGGATTGCACTCCTTTTTTATCTACTGACCTGCGAGTGGCTCGAACGAGTCTAGCGCTTCTGAGTACAAATTCCGCCTTGCGAAAGTACTTGATTTTGGACAGCGTGGTTTTGCATTCGCTGATAGACTGGGTCCAGAAAAACGCCGGATATTGCTAAGTTGTTTCGAGACGGCGTTGGTTGGATTTAGCCCACCTTTACTTGGTTTACAGCGGTTTGCCATTGCTGTGTTGCGAAATTTTGAGATCTCACGTGTGAACTGTTGTGGTCGTAACGCTTGTGTCTTGCTACCGATCGAATTCATCTTTGTAGTTTCTGTAGCGTGTGGGTATAGACTAGCGTGTGTTAGGCAGCAGTTGTGTGAACCAAAGGGGTTTCCTTTAAGTTGCGCCAGGATTGGTTCAGTATTTGGCCGTAGACATATCCGCTGCCCAGCTGCGGGTTCGTAAGCAAGTGTGCAATCGGGGTGGCGGTCTGGAATTTCCGACCCGGCTTTAGCCAGCAGCGAGAAATCGCTGCATATGATTCACATACATTCAACACTTGCGATTTCACAGACGAGTTATGCAGACACATTTCATCTGTGCTTCTCTACAGCACGTTTGGGAAAATAAATGACCATCACCACATTTGGGTTCGCTCAAAAAAATTGTATAATCAGCAATTAGAACTCTTTTGTGAAAAAGAGGTCGTGAAAAAGCGTCTTTTCACGTCGCAGTCTTACGAATTCCGGTTTTCTGTGAATGGAGTTTTCGGCAATTTTTTCACGTTTGCTGGGTAGAAATGTTCATTGTAATTTTGAAAAAGCAGATGCATTTAATTTTGACGACA
>JGI24022J15233_10004620_pt1 | contig 14288 bp, 6 predicted proteins | sample Ectturendosymbi2_FD_15233 | JGI IMG/M metagenome (IMG submission 15233) | reverse complement strand
ACGTTAAAAACGTTTTCGTGAAAGCTGCTTAAGACAGGTTATGTAAAGTTGAAACGAAGGAAGGCTGTTGTGTCAGTTTATTATATATATGTCTGTGAAGACTGTGTTAAGACAGTCTAATTTAAAGTTTCGAACAGAAAAACCGGGGATAATCTCGATAAGTTTAATGCTCGCTTGCTCGATCTGAAAAAGTCTCTTCAGATTTAATCTCACTTGAGTTTTTGTGTATGGCGCATCTGATTATGCACTAAACAGACATAACTACTATTAACAACTTGGATGCTTGAACCTGCACTCTCCTCTGTGGGCTCACCAGTAGGGGAAGTGTGGGACCAATGGGACAATTTTGACATTTTTGCTTTTGGAAAACTGGCTGATACATTCAAAGTCAGGTGATGTTTTTCTTGTAATTTGGGTTATTCTGCCTAATTTAACATAAAAAACTTCAATCGTCAGACATGTTTCGACAGTTTTATTTGCATTTAAAAATTTCCACTAAAACGTCCCATTAGTCCCCACCCATGGGGACGTTTGGGACAATGGAGTGGGACCAATGAGACATGAACAAAGTAGGATTGTCTCAGGTAGCCAAACCTTACCATGGCGCGTTTCTTGATTTCCATTTTAAGAAATCAATGAAATGCAAATTCAAAATGCATTTAATGTTTACAAAATTTTATAGAACTTAATTCTTTTCTGTTATCCATTTCTCATTTTCATTGGAAAGAAAGGTCGATAGGATCTTGGTTTAACCTGCATGAGTTTCTTGTCAATAACTGCGATCCAAAACATTTATAAACAGTAGAATGACAGTGTTTGAAAAGTGGTTTGCATTGCATCTGTGAAAATGTCAAGTAAAATTTCAAAATTTCAGACAAAGGTTTGGTTATTGCGTGAAGTGCACGATGGGGCAAGACTTCAATCATATCACTAAGTTTGACTGATGCTATGCCATCTTTTTCTGAAAATTAGAATCCTTTTTTTAAATCTCATTATGAACCAAACGTCAAAGTCTCCATGTGCAACAAAATTTGGTGCCTCTTTTTCTTTAAATAAACTTTTACTACAGCGTACGAACAAACGGGTGTTACAATTGTCCTGTTCAGTGAATTAAAACCATTTTTCTTCAACAAAGGCTTCCCCTTTAGAATTAAATTCTTCGTCATCTTCATTATCTGAATCAAGCAGCATTATATCCTCACTTTTACTTCTGGAGGATGAGTATTTCCGACGTCTTGAAAACAAAGTTGTTTTGGGGCGCAACTACAATCTTTTTTGTTGTAGGGTGTCGGTTAGTATGGTGGACTTGGATTTTTCTTTTGTCGCTGCCTATTGTAGTAGAGGACACTTTTGGGTGCAGAGAAATAAAATTTAGGAACGTTTCTGCTTCTGACATTTCTCCAATGTCAGGCACATGTGTGAATCTGCTCGCATCTATCAGAATGTTACTTTTTCTAACTGTTGTAGAATGTCAGTCGCGACTGAATGGAAAAACATCTTGTGTGATCTTATCTGGGTTAAGAGAGGAAGTGACTCTGAATGAGGAAGAAATTTTTCAATTGTAAATGACTTTGCAAAGGCCTTCGCAGTTAATTCAGCAACTTTACTTCAAATGGGTCATCCAGGATGTGAAGTAGGTGTCCCAAGGGTCCCCACCCTATCTGTCCCAAAGGTCCCGAGGCAGCCATTTGGAAAATATTGACTGATCATTTGCAAGTTATTCAAGTGATTACATCACAATCCGCCCTGTGCAGTCTTCAGTAGTCAAACGTTCCCCCAAAATATGCGACATTCATTTTAACCTCTTTGTTACCAGTCAAAACTGAAACGACACTGACCTCACTTTTTGTACCAAAAATCAATAAACTAGGTTTTTCCCATTCAAACGTCACTGCAATTGTTGTCTGCGACGAAAACACATGTGAAACATCTAACCAAGATGTCGGTTTCACAATGTGAAAATGAGAAAAAAGTGATCACAGGAAGGTGCTGTTTTTCCAGGTTTAAATTTGTCAAAGTGTCCCATTGGTCCCACATTTCACCTACCACTCGCTACAACAGCAAATCTGTCCAGGAGACCTTTACATTTTTCAACAACCTTTATGCTTTCTTACTTTTTCCTTGTTTTTTCTGCTCCACTTGGATTTTATCTGTTAAACTGTGACATTTAAAAAAAGTATCAGTAAACTAAACAGTCCAATCTCTAAAAATCATCATTTGGTATAAAAAATTATCATTTGGTATAAAAAGTTATCAGTTGGTATAAATATTTGCTCTTATCTGATAGGGTGTTTTCAGAACTGTTTGGAAGAAGCTTTAACCCACAATTTTTAGGTATAGAAGTTGGTTTGAAGCTTTTCTTTATTTGCACATTGGTGATGGTGGTGAAGCCCCTTTTAAAGTATGCTACATGAACATTACAGTTGCTGTTGGGGGCCTCTTTGAATGCATAGTACTTACACATTACAATTGCTGTTGGCAGCCTCTTTTAAAGCAAGGAATTTTACATTACAGTTACTGTTGGGGGCCCTTTGAAAGCATAGTGCTTGCACATTACAATTGTTGTTTGGGGCCCCTTTGAATGCATAGTGCTTACGCATTAAAATTGCTGTTGGGGCCTCTTTGAAAGCAGTGTACTTACACACTACAGTTTCTTTTAGAGGCCCCTTCGATGCAGTTTAACAGCAGAGTACATACACATTTCAGTTGCTGTAATAAAAACCCTTTGAAAGCAGAATACCTTCAAATTGCAGTTGCTGTTGTGTGCCCCTTTGAAAGCAAAGTACCTGCACATTACAGTTTCTGCAGGGGGGCCCCTTGAAAGTAGAGTACTTGCTTATGATCTGCTTTGTAGCACATTATATGAGTGAATAATAAGTTTGCACCAAAAATAAGAAAAATTTATTCGCGTAACACCTCAAGGGGGCCCCCAAAAAAGGGGGCCGAGGCAAGTGCCTCGCTCGCCTCCCCTTAAACACACCACTGAGTGTGTCAGAACAAAACATTCGCTTAAATGTACCTAAATGGTGGCAATTCAGTCTACAACAAAATCATGTCTTCAATATAATCTTACACTGGCTGTTACTGTCTGGTAGAAAGAGCAAGTATTGAGGTAACTGCACAAAAACACAGTTTTAAATACTTGTTTTCTAACTGGTGGTACGTGCCATACCCGGGATGGCCTTAAAAATGAAAAAAACTTGAAACTATTATTATCACCATAGCGTTTTTGCCCGTGAACGCTTTTAACCATCCAGTATTTCAAATCAAAAGGAGATCAACAATTCAACAAAGATTTTATTGAGTCTCTTCTGTCTGTTGACTTTATTTTTTGGTATATGATTTTTGCCGTTGGCTATATACGTGTTTATAGATATCCCAAGGCGTAATTCAACAATTAATTAATTTGTATTATGACAAAAGAAATATGATTTCAGTGACAAATAGCACGCCACTTAAAAACAAAATTATTTTAATAAAATTGTTTTAATAAATGCCCATCTTGCTTTTTGTAATAAAAAGCAGTCAGAAATAAGCAGACGTCCCTGGGTGTTTTAAATTTATGTTTTAAAGGAAAGGGTTACAACTGATTTACTTGTCGCTCGTCTTTTACCGACACGCAGGAGGGCGGTGTCTTTCAATTTGCAACCTGTTCGGCGGGATGCCTTGATTAGTGCAATGCAGAGTTTGGGTTGGGTGATGAGTCGCTTTGCGTAAGAATGACAAAAACACGCCAGGTGACTACTCTTTTGTTACTCTGTCTCAGGACTAATCGTGCCTCTGAATGCTCCACCACGTCTTATAAAACATACTTACTATTCTCAGAAATGGATTTTATCAGAGCTGTCAGCTGGAATGCACAAACGCTGGATCGTATTTCTCGCTCTTGCGTATCACCTTTAACGCAGAATACATCAGTTTTCATGCAATTTGTAAGAAATATGGGTTAGAGTGCGGTATCACAGTAACTAGTTACTCTTGAGATGCAAATTAATTCATTGTTGACGTTAAAGACTATAAACATTTTTCTTGCACATGTCCGTTCTTTGAAAAAGCAAAATTTTTTAGATGCTGCTGGGAAATATGTATGCAACCTCACCCCTACCGAAATATCTCTTGATATGCTCTTACCAGGAGCAAAAAATAGTTTGGCTAATAGTGATCCTACTTCTTAAATGATTTCTAATGTACAGTACTTTCAACTGCTGGCGGGCCATGCCTCTCCACTTCTCTTTGTATGCGAGTGGCGACATATGGCAAAAACGTAGTGTAGCAGATAAGCTGCTGCTACCTTGAAGATGTGGATCGAATTTGGGAATCCGTTGAACGTCTGTCTTACTGTCGTGCCCGTGGTGCAGTCGGGACGAACTTTGACGAAGGCCCTAGAATAAGGTGGTCACCGGTAGATGTCGCTCAAGAGTAACACGTTACTGTGATAGACACTACAAGCGAAGTAGCCGAAATTCACTCATCCCTATATAAGAATTGTGCAACCTAGTATCAATAGAGTGATTTCATGAGTAAACTCTAATGTTGTTGGTTACTTGCTTGTTCGTTGAATGCCCCGATCTATCATCTTTCGCTTGTGCTCGCTTCAGTAATTCAAGGCGATTCAGATAACTGGTAACACAAGCAATCAGCTGCGGCTTTGAAGATGTAGAACGAACTTGGGATTCGAACCATTGACTTTCTCTGCTGCTGTGTTGAGTGCATTCTGGTGAATTTTGCCGAGCCTCCTAGCTCATTCACCGTTAAGAAACTTTCACCAGCTGTAGTTCAGTTCTGGTATCCATCTTTAGTAGCAATGGACTCTTTCTTTACGGTGATTCCTTTGCGGTATTTCCCCAGTGCTTCTCGTCTTTGCACGATCTTTTCGTTCTGTCTATCACGACCGTAACAGTAAACCCTTGGTAGAATTAGGAAGTGAAAGACACTGTTCGAACAAAGCAATTTGCTTGCAAAGCCTGGCTTCAGTACAAAGCAGAACCTTTTTTCTATTCGAGATACGGTGAGGCGTGAAGTCCACAACCCAGAGGTAAAGAAGTCCAAAATGCAAACTTGGTAAAATTTCGGATGTAAACCGCAGTAGATTCCACTTACTGGCAAGCCAGCAAAGTGTTCTGACGAAACATCTGGCATCTCTCGGCAAATATTCCTAGATTTGACCGACCTCAACGATTGCTAGAATCATCAAACACTAAAACCAGTAGTGTAGGAGGTGAGGGTGCAGGGGTTGCAAGAGCACCCTCAATGGTTTGATTTGTTGAAAATCCGAGAAAAATCCCTTAAAATCTGGGAAAAATCCCTGAAAATCTGGACAACATTCCTGAAAATCCGGGCAAAAACAGCGGCCAATGGTGTTTGATTTTAAAAAATGTCGCCCGACGTTGGGTGATCATCTTCATACACAAGAAGGAAGACAGTAGGGAACAGTGGCGTAGCCAGCCCAAGAATTTGGGGGGGGCAAAATGTTTGATTTTAGGCGAATAACACTATTTTGTTTGGAAAAACGCCTCTCAAAGCAAAAAATCACTGTAATTTCCAAAAATTTGGGTGGGGCCATGGTCCCTTTGGCCCCCCTGGCTACGCCTCTGGTAGGGAATATACTATCTACCGAGCTTTTCTCTTAACCTCCCTAGAAAAGAGTAAGCTAAATTCCTTGAAGAAAGATATCTTGAAATAATTGAACCTAGTAGTGCGGTTACCCAGTGCGGTTTTCATCCACGCCGTAGCTCTACAGACCAAGTTTTCACTTTACTGGCTGCCACGTCATTGTATTCCTGCTCAGATGTTTGTGTTCATGTCGACGGCGTGTTGGATTCCGACATTGATGTGTGCTGTCACCACTCCTCTTCATAACCTACATAAATTGGATGACAGTCACAGCCAGTGATGGGATTCGACCGATTCGCAAGAACCTACCCTTGGGCGGAAATAGCTCAGTGGTAAAGTGTCCACCACTCAATTGGAAGGTTGGGTGTTCGATCTACGGCCAGTGAGTGAATTGCCGCAGCGCTCCTTGAGCGTTCACCTCAACCGTCCCGGCAAGAAGCACAAGTCAGCCTTCGGCCTGCCGACACCAAAATAAAACAAAACTGTCCTTGGAATTTATTTAATCCCGAGAACCGGTTGTTGGCTTCAGTCAGGTGTTCTCAATTTTTCCCCATGAACACCTTTTACTTATAACTAAAATCAATAATTTCCCTTGCTAGATTGTACCAGTGGGCAACACAAAGAAAATAACTAAAATCAATAATTTACCATGCTAGACTATACCAGTTGACAACACAAAGATCAACCTTTGCGCTTATATCGGATCAGCTAGCAATGGTTGCCTCTGGAGACTGTGATAATGTGAAAACCTGTTATTAGTGAGCCCTGGAGTGAGAGAACTTATTAAAATTTGAATCCCACCAATGGTCACAGCCGAGTCGACGAGGGTGCTACCAGGCACGTAGCTAGGGGAATATTGTCCCTCCCAATTCCAAAACGTTGAACCAAAATTTTTGTGGGTAAATAAATCATTTGAATTTGATATAGCCTATAAACCATTGAGAAACTTCGGTGTAAATCAACGAAACTGCGTAAGGAACCTATCTTATACTTCAGTCTTTAGTCGAAGTTGATGGAAACAGTTTGATTTACCAATTGTTTATGATCATTCAAATGTTGTGTGTAGTGTGTTAGGGAATTTATATCATACTTGATTTTGAAATACACACTTGTATCTAACCGCTTCTGATCATTATCCGCAGGTAAAGACTAGGCGTAATGCCTTCCGCAGATGATGCTGGTGCATCAGCTTGCTGTATGACACCTACTGCTTTATTTCAAGACCATCGCAAAATGTGGCTCTATCTTCAGGGTTTTACGAATTTCATAGAAGGCCATAACTTTCCAACCACAAATGCTAGAAGGCCAATCAAAAGGTCTAAACACGCGGATTTTCGCCCAGCTTTTTTAAAATAAACAAAAAATTGCCCCTTGCGGTTGGGGCCCAGGGTCCGATGACGTCATCCAAAAAATCCTATACCTACCCCAATTTTCACGTCACCCACAAAAACTCAAATCCAAAACTTCCCATTTTTTTATTGAAACTGCAAGACTTTCCTCATTTGTAGAGGGTTTGAACAGCACTCCAGCTCAATCTGCTACCGATTAATGACAAAAAAGATTTGCCTAATGTGGGCAAATGCGTGACCTAAAGGGTTTTTTAATGCTACAAGGCAAATCGCTGATAATGAAAAACTACGTCAGAAGCATCCCTTTTTCAGAAAAGAAAGATTTTTATTTCGAAGCTGAGCCTATTACATGAGTTTGCGTTCGCAGACGCAGTGCGCACAGAGTGAAAAGGAAAGGCTTTAGTTGTCACTTTGCGCATATTGAATACCAAAAACTCCTTTCTCACACCGAAACCACGTGGCCATCGCTTTATCATAGCTTGACAAGGATGCTTCAAATGTACCCACCTCTACAATCACGCTTCATGTCCATTGACAAGGCAACTGTTTTCTGAAATGTTTCTTGTACATTTTTTGAGCGAATTTTATTTAAGACATTTGCAAACATTTGTGGCTGTTTTTACTAGGCCAGTTCAGAATATTTAGAAGTCAAATGCATCAATTGTTGAGGATGTATCGTGTCTCGCCACTGTTAAGTCAACGATTCAAGAGAGAACAAGACATACATGTCAAGCCAAGTTGATTCAGCGACAAGAAAACCCATCGACGACGGCAAGAATCGTGACTGTCATTTATTCATGTCAGGTGTAGCCTATCGTTTTGCACAAACCTAGCGTTTCATATCTGGATAAATGGACCACTTCATGTGTTGAATTTAAATGCTTTGACTAGATCAGTAGTTCTCAAAAGCTGTTTTCATATTCCCCTTTACAAACCCAAACAATGTCAATTCCTCCCCAACAAAAGTCACTAAAAAGATATGTTATAGAGATTATGAACCAAACAGACTCTTATAATGTCAGTCACTGCAGCTAAAACAACTAATTGTTTGTGTGTAACGTAGACATTCTCATCTAAACCAACATCGTCGTGCGTTTTTTTGTATTGAATAAACAAACAATAAAAACTCAAGGTTTTTTCATCTACAGCTTTTCCTCCTTGGATCAAATTTCCTCTCAGGAATTAAAAGTTCTTCCCTTAATGATCCAAATGGCACCCGATTGAGTACCACCGGACTAGTCTAGATGTGTCTGTTGCAAAGAACAAAATGTGGAACCATGTATAAGTATCTGCTTGGGAAAAACGTTGCTGGCAATGAAGCAACTTTCCCCTTAAAATGTATCTTTCCTCCCCAAACCTTAAGACCTGGTGAAAAGTGAGGGTGGCTGCCCATGTCAAAAAGAATATTTCATGTCGCGTTCAACACACACTAGCGTGAGATGTTAAGTTGATTCCCCGCTATTCTGACGACCCAATTCCTTCAACGAATACTGTTGTGATCTTTGTGACAAGTGCAGGGCAATCGTAATGCAGTTTTGTATAATCAGCGAACGCGCACGTTTGTTGATAACTTCCCTGTTGCCTCTTTTCCTCAGTTGTGGCCAGTGGGACACGAGATTAGCGGCGCCAGTCTAACTGCTTTCTTCCCAAGTTATGGCATCGCTATATAGTCGTAAACGAGTTTAAAATACCACACCTGCGTAAACACTGGCTTTCACAGCGTAAACTCGAGTTTCAACCGCCATTGCTTTCAGTCTTTTTTACCGATTTACTCCATTTCACTGTACGGCCCGAACTAACTAGAGTTGGCGTGCTAGACTTTTTCCGCTGCATGTTACGGTCTGTTCCAAACCACGTGGTCGTCTGAGACAGAAACCACGCTAAACGCGGAGCGTAGTTTTTGTCAATCAGAAGTGCCGAATGGCCGTTGCGATCTGTGTTCGTTGAACAGTGTTGTAGCTGTGCTTAGTGGAGGAGTTGCAATTGTGCTCAATTTTTGTAATCTTGAGAGTTGATCTTAGCAATAGTGCGTAATTTTTTCTTTTTGTTTCATATGTCGACTTTTGCGCAGGACTGAAGATGTGCAACACACGAAACTAGTTTCCCTGCGCAATAAATTGCGATCGATTCGCTTGGTGTGGGTCACTGCTGTGGCTTTACAATTATTGCTTTCAGTCTTTAACGAATATTTTTCGTGCGCCATTATTCACCAAATTTTCGTCACTTGCTCACACAATCATATTTATTTAAAAATCACAAGCACACAGTTTTTGCCACTGGTCGTGGTAATGCTCATCTCTTCACGAAAATTCTTCCCGAACCGGTTCTGATACCAGCTTGCTATAGATGTACTGGGGTTTAAGAAGAAACATAGGCCTAGTCGAAAAGTGAACTCTGTCGCGTCGGCGTAGTGCTTCGTGTTAATTTATTTGTCAAAGCAACGTTAGGTACTGCACACCAGAGTTGAAGAACTGAAAAGTAAAAGCTACATGAATAATATACAACGGCGTATACTGCATGTGGTTTGCAGCTCCGACCACCCAGCGCTTGGCTCAGCAACGACGTTAACCCTGTACGTTGGCAACGAGAAGCTTACGCGTGAAATACAAATCTTCCTGTGTGCCAACGCTTTTACTGAAGAGTAAGCTTGTTTGCAGCATGGTGACTTCATCGCTTCTTTCAAGCTGGGCGCAAGTTCTTAGTATTTACCAGTAGTGGAGCGCAAAGAACGACTGTCCCTAAAATCTTAGTATTTACCAGTAGTGGAGCGCAAAGAACGACTGTCCCTAACTGCATGTGCACCAACAAACGTATCCATGAGTAAAAGTGCTGCTTCTTAGGCTGAGCTGAGTCAAATGCACAATTTCATTGGGCGCATCAACGTAGTTTAACTCTGCAAATTGCTTTAGTTGTTTTGCTTCTTCCACAAAAAACGTATAGTCAGAAAACGAAACTTGACCTTTTGCTTCGGGCAGGGGTTCTCAACTGGTCTCAGTCCAGGAACCATATTTCCTCACAGACATTTAAATTGCGACCCACTTTTATATAATATAAATCAAACAAAATGGTTTCGGGCAAACAAATAGTGCTTACTGTGGCGGAGAAAATGCCGCATGCGTCTGACGTTGCTCCGTCTATTGTTTGAAAGAAAGAACGAATACAAAAACCAGAGGAGCATTAAATTATACTTTTCGAAAAAGTTATTTGCTTTCCACAAGCTGTACGTGATCGATAACGAATCGGCGAACTACCAGTTGAGAATCACGGCGTTAGGGTGTGCTAATTTTGCAGCTTGTCTCTTCACGAACTGCCACCGAATTCTCAACTAAGAACGGGAGCGTACGTGATGACGAGAATGGGCAGACAGGCAATTCCCATTTTGATTGCCTTTTACATAGGCACAGCTCAGGTGGGCAAACGTACCAGATTTACAGTAAATTTAATCCGTTTTACGTACTTTCGCAAAGGTTTCGAGTTGCTCTCAAAAACCGGTGCAAACTGATGAATTAAGTGATACCTTGTACCATGCACATAACGTTTTCGGTTTTCGCCATGCTTGTTAAAACTCGCTTTTTAAGTTAGCTGCTGTCATTTAGCAATGATAAGCTAACGCTAATATGGCATCCTACATCAAAGCAGGTTAATGTGCTAAACATTACACAACAAGTTTTATCCATAAAATTTTGCAGAACGATTTCGTGCAGAGGAAACGGTCCACTGAGTAAGCGCCCACAGCATTTTAAAGGAAAGAGGTATTCTGGAGTCATTTGCAAATTTGCTGATATAGATATACCGAGTTCCTGCGTTCAACGAAATATAATGACGTAAGTTCCATCCCACTCACTGTCCACTTCCACGACTGAATTGGCACTAAACACCAAACGCTTGGTTCACCAATCGTTTCAAACGAGGCACGTTGTTTTAAATAAGTTGCAAAATCCTTAAAAATATAATATCACTGGGAAAATCTGCGATTGTTAGAGATGTTCAAAATCATCAATACGTGAAAGTCAGCAATTCGAACACAAGCCAGGGTTGCCAGGCCCTTTTGGGGCCAAAGTTTAGACATTTGGTCCCACATAACACTTGCTGGCTCCAAAATTTTAGTTTGGCTGTTTGGCCCTTTTCTAGGTTAGATTTGTTGTTTTGTTACCTTGGTTTTACTCTGAAATATTGCCAAGTGCTTGGTCACTCCGACTGCTGCCAGTGATGAAATACATTCAAGGTGAAGATTGGCATCAGTGCTAATTATCTCCGCTTGTGGCTACACATGGAAAATTAAGTGTTTTCTTACTATCTTTCATTACGTACTTGTTTTGCTGTTGAGCTCCAAGTGTTATTGAAGAGCACTGCCACTTAATACATCACTAAATATGAGTTCATATGATTTTAAAACTGCTGACAGAGTTGGAAAAAATGTTCGGCCCTTGTCTTAGAGTTTTGCTCTTTTTGGGCTTTTTTCTAGATTAGATTTGGCCCCTTGGCAAAACGTAGATCTGGCAACCCTGCAGCAAGCCAACAGTTCATTAAAGTCAACAGCTATGCCAACGCAATCGTGGACATTTCCCTTCAACAGAACGGTGGTTAAAATGTCCGACGTGAGAAACAATTGTTTTTCGCAGAACTGCTTCTATGTAAACAAGTAATTCCTTTCCAAATGTTTTTTCCCCAGGGGCGAGATGTACCCGCAACTTTTGCTGGATTAGGATCGTTGGAAAGTGAAAATCAAGCCCTTCACTTCTGAGAAACAGGTATGTCAAAGGACGGCGGCCTGAATCCCTGTATGCGTTGGCTGCCCAGAATATAATCATTTGCGGGAAAGGCATGGGTTCCCAGCGACGTGCCGGCTGAGGACAGCGTGCCAAAGCACCAACAACTTGTTTATAACGCCGATGCCAACAAAAGCGGAAGTGTACGCGACAACAAAATCATGTCTCGCGCAGCGAAGATTGATTTGCGTGAAAAAGCTGGTGCAAGCGCTGCTGCTAATTAAATAAAAATAAACGAAAAAACAAGCAGTGCTGCGAACACGATGGTATGAACAACGGTAACGAAGACTGATAAGAGAGAAAAGGAGATAAAAGAATAAATCGTGTTCTTTTTCTTGCGGTTCATATGACCGTTCAGTCAAGGTTCTTTATGACGTACAGCAACGTGCGCGTAGACGCGGCACTGACGTCATCAACGCCCGTTGAAGCAAAACGCGATCACACTCCACATTCGAAGGTGGGACGTCTTGCAGACAGACAGTAAAAAAGCACATGATTATATTACCTGTTACGTACGTGGCCGCAACTGGCACCACGGCGTACCATCGAAGAACGCTGCCAGCAGCACCGTTGTTCGAGTATGCGGAACTACGAATGAGGTCCACGTTAGATTTTCCTCTGAAGTATCCGAGTTGCACTGAGGTACTTTAATCGTGAGTGCTCTGTTTTAGCAGCGTTTAAACACAGGACACTTTATCGATTCCGCCAAGTGTAAATCCTGCGCAGTAGGCATCCGGTGTGCAGCGATTGCTCAGTGAATACCATTGTATGATTTGTGGATCCACGCAGGCTGCGTCGTTTTTGCTCGACCACTTCAGGACTGCAACCGAACTCACTGAGCAGCAGTTTCCTCGACGGCAATGCTGGATGGAACCGGTGAAGTCGCATTGTTCACTGCGTGAGGTATGGAGGTGATAGATCCCAGCCTGAAAAACAACAGGTTTTTGAAATTTTACGAGCAAATACCAACATGCTTCCGTACGTCTCGGACCGAAGCACAATTCTACTTCTAGTTGTTCCAACATACGGAACTGCATGAGTCAGCTGCCTAAATGACCATTTCGGTCGCAAATATCATCCAAATCATTCAGCCAAGGGCAATACATGGAAACCTAGCTTGCTCGTACTCGTAGGCAATAACGACGCTGTTCTCTTGTATCAAAGGGCTGCAAGACATGAAAGAAGCAGCGCAGCGATTACATGAGGCCACTAAACCCCAAAACCATAGCGACGATTTTTATTTTCTGATGATAGACATTCCAGTTATCCACTTTGCAACCCAAGTGGAAATCCAGATGGTTTCCAGGTGATAAGTAAAAAATCATCTTAGAGATACAAACCGCTGAAGTCATAAAAAAGACACAAGAAAAGGCGCTTCCGTCAAAAGCACTTCGACATTGAACCAAAGTTTCCGTAATGACGTCACCGACGGCGAGTGACAAAAACATGTTAAAAGTGCATGAATGCTGCGAACGTCAGAAGTGTTGCTAGCGTCGTTGCTGTGGACAGTAGAAATTTTCTAACAGGTTTTGCAAAGATCACTAACATCACCTTATTGAAGATATTGAGAGGATTGTCGGCACCATGCCCTTGTTTCGCTAGTGCCACTGCCGCTGACGATTTATTTAAGCGATTTGAAGGATGTAGAGCAGACAACACCGGTGACTTCAGCGGTTTAAGTGAAAATACGCGCATGGCGGTATGAGCAATAGTTGTGATGCGTGCTTTCACAGGTTCGTGAAAGAAAGGCGCCTGTGGCGTGTTTGGGGAGTGCAAAACACAGTGCACGGTTCCAGGATTACCTCAGCAAAATGCCATTTAAGAAAAGTTTGGGGGAAGTGGATTTGATCGAGCACAGCACAGAGCGAAACCGTCATTGCTAAAATCCGGCTCTACACCATGACGCTGCGAAATGAGCAGCAGCATGTCGAAAACAGATCTTTCTCCATGCGGGAGATTGATGTAGTTCGGCAAAAAGCAACAGCGAAGGACAACCCGAGGTGAACTTACCACGAGCCAAAGAGCTTACAATACTAAACAGAAGTTCATTCATTTCCACACCCGCTTTTCCAGCTGACCAGCCCTAGGACCCGAAACACCTCACGGCTTTCAGCAACTTGAAGGATTTACTAAACTTTGCAGGGGAAACACATCTTGCACCATCGCTTCACAACCGCCTACCTGCCATGCAGAAACGTGGTATTCGCGAACATACTTAATCGTGCGGCTGGAAGGTCAACTTGCGACCTACTAACTCCTTTGGCAAGGGCCTAAAGTATTTGCCCATCGCGGAAAATACGTGGTTTCTGGGTCCAGCCAATACAAATTGAGCAGTACGATAGCAATGTCTAAAAGTGAAAAACGTACATAGACAATTGATTTAGTCAAATAACCTTGTTTGCTATGAAAACTGTTAACGCGAACACAAAATACTTCAGTTTACAGCAGTCACAAAAACGCGAAACGCTGGGCGGGCTTGTTCAGTTCCCTTTGTACCAGGTAGCCGGCTGGCCGCAGCCTACTCCAGCGTCAAGGACAGGGTTCTGGCCACAACCAA
>JGI24022J15233_10004619_pt1 | contig 14289 bp, 9 predicted proteins | sample Ectturendosymbi2_FD_15233 | JGI IMG/M metagenome (IMG submission 15233) | reverse complement strand
GCACAGTAGTTGCTGTTTCAGCAAAAACTCAAATGGTTGATAGCCTACATCATGTCACCACAAGCTTGTGTCAAGTCAATGCAGAATTTCGTTGCCATGCAACCTTCACGCAAGAACGAATACACTGTGCCACGCAAAGCAAGCTGGGCTCGAATGGAAACAGTCTCTACTCGTGTGCGTGCTGAATCGTGCCGAGCCGTGCCCCAGTGGAAATCAGCCTTAACGGAACACTTTTTATGTTTCCGTAATACTTTCTTGTTCCTGAAGTGATCAAATCGGTTTAACAGTTTGTGAAAAACAACTCTCCAAAATCTTTCTCCTTAATATCTGTTGAAGTTAATCTCATCTTCTCATTTTGTTGCATGCTAAACTTGGATGGACATCGCAAGTTTGTGTGTGACACTTGAACATAATGCAACTACTAATGGAAGTTGGTGAAAAGTAGCGTTTACTAACAATTTTTATTTTCTTCAGACAATACAACTTTTTGCGATTTCCACATTTACCTGTAAATCCCATGAAAACCGCAGACAGCTTTTCTTGTTTCCTGCAAGGCACTCATTACTTGACGCTTAACAAACTTCTTTCGTTTTTCGCATTGATATAATCGTTTGTTCGCAAGTGTTTGATACATTCGTGATCTTTGTCTCCTTCTTAGTCTTCTAGCTCCTTTGAAATATCCTGGTTGCGATGAACTGGAAAACCGTGGCTTTTCTGGAGTTACTTATCCACTCTAAACGCAACTTGCATCGTAAACGAAACATATCATTGCATTTGTGCAGGTATCGCCTTTTTCCTTGAAAAGCCGATCTTCGTAAAGCTACATTTTGCATGTTTGGAATCACCTCAACTTTTGTTGACCAGAATGCCTGATGCCTTTGTAATATTAAAAACGTGCCACTTACTTCCCTTGCGCTTATCAATCCCAATCGTAAACAAAGCTTTACAGTCGCAACCTTTGAAAGCTATGGTGCAAACTAAACATGGGGATGGCCGATATTATATGGTTGGTCATACCACATACGCGATAGCACTTCCACGAACGTGCTGGACACTTTGCGCTCTTTGTCTTACTGGATATAGCTCTCTCGAAAGTGAAACATGTTATTAAAGTTATTTCGGAACAATATCATGGTACGTCTGTGTACAATGCTACGTCTTGTGCGCATTTGTGTTTCAATTGCTTTTAAAAATTTTGTCCAAGGAAAATGCTTTCTCTTTCTATTAAAACGAAAATATTAGTTTAGGAAAAATAAAACACGCGTATCCAAGAACTTAGCTTGAAAGTTTCGGGGAATTTGCGTTAATTCTGGTTGAGTGTTACTTTCACATTTAATTACCTCATTAGTCTAAGAGCGTTAAGAATTAATCTCCCACTAAAGACCTTTCCACAAAACAACATTTTAACATACATTGGTATGACGTCTTGCGTAAATGGATAGGGCAGATGCAAATGTTACTTCGCCACGCATGCATGGTATAGATGGCGATTATATAGCTGTCGAAGTCGCTGATGCTGTGAAGTTGTTACCAGTTTTACAAATGTTGTCATTATCACGAGATGCTGGTGAAATTGCATGCCGCAGTGACCTTTGTAAGCGAGAACTGCAGCGACAAATGCGCACAATTTGTAGAACATTTAGGAAAGCTGCACGGACTATCTTCTTGCGCACACGGTGAACAGCAAATATATGACTTTGCAATAGCAGTCAGAGAATTCTGATACCAAACTTGGGCCTGAATGTGTGCGGAACGTTGAAAGTGACGCATTTTTGAACAACAGAACCAGCCAACTCGTCGCTAGCGCGTAAAGCGAGCTATTAATAGCTCAGTGCTAACTCCAGGTTCCCGTCCAGGAGAACTCTTAGAACGAGCTGGACTGCATGCGTTTGAACTGACTCGCATTGTGAAAAGGGTGTACTCACATGCACGACTCATAAACAATGCTGGAACGATGGAAGTTACATCGAAGCGGTTCTGTATACTGGTTGAAACTGGTTTGGACACATCCGCAGCTGCGTTACTTCTTGGTTGTGCGATCATATCGTTGTTAATTGAAATAAGTTGGCTTTTCAACACCCGAGAAGGGCGTGTCGTAGCGACGCCAACATTTTCAGGAACAAGGCGCCGAGAACGCGAGTGCGACACTTGAGCAGAATGAAGCTTGTTATGAACTTATAGCACCATGGGATTGGAAAGTTGGTTGAAGAAGTGTTTATTAGCGTTTTTCAAATGTCTTGAGACAATACTGCATTTTGCCGCTCCCACATTGAGATCTGAAGTCCATGAAAACTACAGATAGCCGTCAATTTTTTTCTACAAGCTGAACAAATTTATTTCGCTTGCACTTCGATATTCACTTAATCGCAGTGACTCCAAGAAAATGTAGAAATTAATTAATAACCTCTTAGACTCAAAAGCAAATGAACTGTCCCCTCCAGAAAAACTCTTTGACACTGTAAATTTTACCTATACTTGCAACCATGACACAATGGCCACTATAGTCAACAATTATTTTGTCTCATTTGGAAAAAAGCTAGCAAGCATAATTCCTCCTCCTAACATCAGTGCTTACCCTGTAGTATGCAGTGGACCTGGACAGTCATTTGTGTTACATGATACTTTTACTGAAGAGGTCAGTGCTGTAATCAACAGCTTAATAGAATCTAAAAGCACCGGGCAAAATGATATACCAATTCATATTCTAAAGCTGTCTAAGAATGTCTTATCATCCTTTATAGAGCCAATATTTAACATCTGCATAAAAGAGGGAATATACCCTCAAAGTCTGAAGTGTGCAGAGGTTGTCCCAATTCATAAAGGTGGTCAAAAAGATGTATGTACGAATTACAGACCAATACCCCTGCTCTCACCAATTAACAACATTTTTGAAAAACTTATTTGCAAGCGTTTGTACTCGTATATAGAACAGAACAAAATGTTTTCCACAGATCAGTACGGTTTTAGAAGTGGGATGTCTACTTCCTTGGCAGTATATGACATGCATGAAAACCTGCTGCAGAGTGCTAAAGATGGTTTTACAACCAGTCCTGTTTTCTGTGATTTGTCAAAAGCATTTGATACCATAGATGCAAGTAACTAGCCTATAGATCATGATATGTAGAAACTGGATACCTTTTACGGGACTGGGGGCTTACCCCTTAAACTATTGGCTAGTTACTTGCAGGGACGTCAGCAGTACACCGTAGTTGGAGCCTATGGATCATCTATGCTTGAAATAACCCAGGGTTACCCCAGGGGTCATCACTTGGACCCTTGCTTTTTTCTCTACATGTAAATGATTTACCAAAAGCATCTGCATTCAACTCTACTCTCTTTTCTGACGATACTGTTTTGTCTATTTCAAGCGGAGATTGTACAGGATTGCAAAAACTAGTTAATACAATACTGAGTTACAGAAAGTAGATGAATGGATGTGCTTTAACATGTTGTCTCTAAATTATTCGAAAACTTCTTACATGCTTATAGGTCCCAGAGTCAAGCGACTTCATGACTTTACTGTAAAAATTAAAGCTATGTCCAGCCTGCGGCCCAGTTTAGGTTTTCGCTGTAGTAGAAGTATCCTACATACTGACAGCCTGTCATTATTGTTGTAGGAACTATTCTACAACAAAACAATTTCAAAGAAGAAATACATGAAGACAGAATTGATGAAAATATGGACCAAACACATACGAAGCTAGTAGTCGAAAAGGCTAAAGCACAAACCCTGTGAAAAGGCAAGAACGACCTTTGGACTCGAATGGACTGCAAAAAGAACAATTTACATTCAACCAGCAAATAATTGCAGCTTACTGCAAGACAATGCAGCAAATGGGAAATTCCAAATAAGCAATGTTAATATAAACTAACATTCAAACAAGGTTATAACCATACAAGATAAAGAGAGAGTGAAACACCTTTGTACCTGCACAATGCAGATAGGGTGCTTCACCAAGGGAAACAAACCACCAAGAAATTCCATACAACTTATGACAACTTGTGACAAGTACATTTGCGTACAACACATAATAGACAAACTAAAACATAGCTTTCTGGACCAGGACTTTCACAGGAAGACAGCTTCCAGTAGAAACACCCTGGAAAGAACCCACTCAATTAGCAAATTATCAACATAAGCTATCAAAAGCCGAAGGGCAACGCCCAAACGCCGGAGTGATCTGAAACGGCCTCCCACCCTTTACAGGTACCATACGAAGAAAGAAGGCAAAAAGTGCACTGGAACCACTGTGGGCTATAAGCTACACTTGATTTACTTTGTACTTTGCCATAAAGAAGAAGAAAACAAAGGAAAAAGGCAAACTGTGCACTGTAACTACTGTGGGATACAGGCTACACTTGGTTCACTTTGTACTCTACCATTAGTTAGACATGTTCGTTTCTTACCTGACTTCCTGAAAGCTCAGTATAACGATGTTGATGACTTCTTCCATTTCTACAAGGAATGACATTGAAGACTACAAGTAAGTTATGTTTTCCATAGTTACCGTTAGAATTAACAATTTTAGCAATTCTATATACTAAAATGTTAAGCTAAATTAAATTCTGTTGAATTGAATGAAAAACTAAAAGTGTAAGAAAATATTGTGTCAGATGATATACAATTCAGCAATGGGTATACAATAGTATACGTTGCGAATTGAACCTGATAGACGACTGTTTGTGTGTCTCAATAAAATATTCAATATGAAAACCGCTATGTGTCAATATTCCGGGTAGAATTAGGCATGTTAAGCAGTTCTAAGAGACTGCCAGGATGTGCCTTGGTACTAGCATGAACCAACTTGAATAAATGCGGTACCTAAAGTGCATTGTGTCTGGTCGTATACATTTCAGACCCAACAGTGCATGGCCACACACAAAAGATATTATATTATTTTGATAATCTTGAATTTGACATTTTTGATGCAGGTCGTCCTCAGTTTCACTTTATCGTGTCTGTTACCATTGCAGTTAGGATTCGAACGCTTTCAGGACATTAGCTTAAGCTACATTTAGTTTGTTAAGATCAAAGTAAGCCATTGAATGTGCGGCCCTCATTAATATGTCACTCAATGTGCGGCTCTGGTCAAGATAGTGATATACCTTTTGGCTCAGTAAGTCATTTGGGTTGGATATAGCTGGTCTACAGTCATTTGCAATATGCAATTGGAGCTTGGGGTGGCGTCGGTAAGACAAGCTTTCGACGGTTGAATGTATGCACAACAAAATAATAAGAGCTATGACTTATAGCTCCTTTAGATCCAAGTTAGACCCACTATACAAGTATCTTGACCTCCTTAAAATGGATGACATATATAATCTGGAGATAGGTAAGATTATGCATAAAATTCACTCCGGCAACCCACCTGACAATTTTAAGCAACTCTTTACTCCCTTGAATCAAATTCATTCCTATGCAACCCGTAGTGCTACACGGGGAGTATTCTTCTGGCAAGCAGCATCAAATAAATACGGAAAAAGATCTTTAAAACATCTTAGCCCCAAAATCTGGGACTGTATTTATCCCTCCTTGTATGAGCTTTCCTCATTTACATTCAAAAAACGTTATAGAGACAACCTAATCGCCGTGTATTAAGTTTGAGTAAATGGTGTTGATGCTTCGCACTCCAAATTTGCCCTCAGTCCTCTCTTTACAGCAAACTTAACTTTTCCGCTTGTACATATTCCCGTGACTTCTACACTTGAAATTTCATCTCTTTGTGTGCGTGGTTGTGTGATTTGTTTTTTGTGTGTTGCTGCTGGTGTTCTTTTGTTTTGCAGGAGCAGCGCGTTAGACTCAGCGGATCACTTCTGGTGGTCGATGAAGTTCGAATACGGGACCTTCAGAATACCCGACCCCAGGAGCTTCCAGCCTCTCCATTCCAACAATATGATGGCTGCATTGCATGACTCATCCTTATTCTACAACCGCTGCAAATATTTGTAGAGCTTGCCCGATGCGAAAGGGTTATGACAACCCGGGCGGTGTTTCATTTTTGCTGGGTTTATACTTTCTCTGCCACGCACAGATCCTTGCGGATCTGAGCACCTGTTCCACCGAGAGCGACCGGTTGCCACCCAGCACTCCCTTCGCAATTGTGTTGATCATCAGGCAGCTCTTTCCCACATAGGCTATACGATTCGATGTAAATTTGGCTTGCTATACACCTTTATCCTTCAGTCAAGGAGCAACGACTCGATAACCTTCCGGCTTCTTCAGTGCCCTGGCGTTTTTGCAATTGCTATGGTTTCTTTCTCGTCTTTGAAATTCTTAATTTTCGCCAAATAAATTCAACTCAACTCTGCTCGCAGATCCAAAAAACGTCCAACATAGGTAGTATTTTCATTGTTTTTGCGATGGAATCAAGGTGGATATTGCTCCGGTCACCTGAGAGCTTTGTGGGGACATGAAAGAGCAATTGGCCAGATGGCTGGAACTAGAAGATTTTTCGAAGCTCTATGCTCAACCAAGACCAATCAATGATAAAGAAATCGCCGGGATCCACGGGCGTAAGCAGCTCTTCATTTCGGGGGGAGCAATTATCATGAAATTTCATTCAATGACGTCATAGTACTTATTCAACCGTGGTACAACTTTTTCGCAAACGGTCACAGATAAATTTCTTTTCGCAACATTCTCGAAAATGAGAACTTCTCAGTTTTAATTAACATACAGACTGAACGATCAGGACAGAGTAAAAATTAGTAGCCTAATACAAACATCTGTTTCCGTACTCAACTAGTGCAGTCATGGCTTTTGTGTGGCAGATGTATAGGCTACTAGTAAACCTACCTAACTTTTTGCCTTGTTTCAGCAAAATTGTTGTCGCCCTATTCTTCTAGCACAAAGGTTCCGAACCTGGGCTACATTAACCCCTAGGGGTACATTTGCCTTTCTGAAGTGACACATTTTATTGCACAGCTGCCACAAACTAACTCTGAGAAATGAAAACGAAGTCTACCTTTATAGTTCTAAAAATCTAAAAGTTCTCTTAAAAATTCAGTGGATTTTTGTGATTTCACTTAGCCTTTTTGTCATGACAAAGTTTAGGGGCACATACTCATCTGTCGATATGCTGAAGGGATACATGGTCAGAAAAAGTTTGGGAACCCCTGTTCTAGGATATGTTTGAATTTCTATCCCAAATGAAGATCCTAAACTTGAGAGATAGTTTATGTCAAGAGTGAGGGGATCTTTGAATGCTACCATTTCGGGGAAATTGAATCAGGTGTCTTGTGTCTTTGACGTATAACCGATCAGGTGCGTTTGGGTCAAAACGGTTTTCTGGCACCCACGAGTTGTGTGAAAGTCTTTAGAAGAACGATTAAGGCTATACGTTTTTAGGGCTTGCACTGGCTGCAAAAGTTAGGGTCTGGTAAAGCGTTATTTGGAGCCAAAGTGGTGTAGTATGTAGGTGCGATCAGCATTTGACTAGCACTCATATGACACTTTACTAAACCTTTTTTGCCGTGGTGCTGGTACCAACCCAGGAAGACGCAAAACGTGAAACAATACTCACGCTAAACTAGTTACAGACTATCATGTTTTAAACCGAAAATGCAATTAAAAACGTTTTTAAGAAATGTAGGCTACTAAGTCATGGTTGGGAAAATAGCGGCCTGTGGGCCACGTGTGCCCGGCCACAGGGTTTACAGTGACCCGGGGAAGCATCAAGTAACTCTTCAAATCTGAAATATCCTCCAACTCATCACAGTAAACGTTCGGGCTAAGCCTAACTTGAACCAAGACTTGCTTCAATTGTCATTAGAAGGTACGGCCCTCCGCTATACATGGCCTTTTCAAATTGGCCCAGGAACCAAATTAATTGCCCACTCCTGTACTACGTTAACAATGGTGATCCGTTTTTCCCCTAACAAAAATAATCAAAAGTCCGTAGAAGAACAAGCGGTTTCACGTGACTACAAACCTTTTTTAATACAACCAACATGTCAATATTTCTCTTATTAAAAGTTCCAGCGGTTTTGAAAGTTCCAGCGGTTTGCACTGTTCAGCAGTATCCGTATGTTATAAAGTTTCATGAGGTCAAATTGAGGCCTGTCTTAGAAAAAAGTGGTACACGAACAAAAGGATAAAAAATGCCTTAGAAATGCCAACATTTTAAACAATCTCCCAAGTTTTAACAATTCCAGCATATTTGTGGTTACATACCAATTTTTTACAAAATTTCGATCAGATGGCCTGTCTTCAGATAAACCTTGTAAGGAGATAATTAACCAGTAGGACAAAGAGAAACTCAAGACTTTTCGAAAAAATGATTAGAATATAAATTTAATCCTTATTCGTTGAAAGTTTCTGCAAATGTCAAAATTGCTATGCAATGTTTTGAAATATTCGGGTGGGGGGCAGACGCCCCAAATGCCCCCTCTGGTTGCGCACCTGCCGGGATCCTTTGCACACGGGCTAGCTTCCAACAACCAGACCCGACTTTTTATACATGCTTTAGACGCTATATGCTAGGGCGGCAGAATTTCCAGAGGCGGCAAATATTTTTCGAAAGTTTGTTTTGACTTGCTTTGCTTCAGACGTCTTGCAGCACCAATTCCAGTGTTGCATGCTTGTATGTCTTTCCTGTTTCAATGTATTTCGGTGACTGTGAGGAGGCAGTGACTTACTGTAAGTTAGGCTACCCACCAATTTGCTGGGCATCAGTATTTTGTAATCTTGATTGGCAATTAAAACTGTCTAATAAAAGAAAAAGACCAAGCAGACATGCCTACAGAAAACTTACGGAGATTCTGTCCTTGCTACGACTACGAGGTTAAGCCGCTCTCCTATTGAAATAAAATCGATATTTAAGTGTAATTTTTCAAAATTTGAATGGTCGTACCCTCGGCACTCACACGGCACGGACATAACTTGCCCCTTGGGTGAAAAGAGGGCGGCAAAGTTTCTGTAGGTTATGGGCGCTCAACACCAGAAATCCGGCCCTGCTAACAACTAAGGAATTTCGCGCCATAGGGCGGATACAAGGGGATGCATCCCATTTTAAAGGAAACATTTAGGGCGTGTTGTTTGTGAGACATGTGTGAAACAAGTTGAACAAAAAGTTTCCACTTTGTCTTTTTACTTAACAAAGTTCGTGATGTCAAAATATTGAGATAATAAAGAGAAAAAGGCGAACAACTTCGCGCTCCTACTATCATGGTCAAATATTCTACCTCCATGATTATCCAATTTATTTTGGTTTATTTACAAATAAATTGCCAGCTGCAGCCAACCATTTTGCAAACTTTGACACTGTAACTTCCACGCCATGATCGTTCTGTTTCGTTCGCCAATATTTAAAAAAATATTAATTTACTACTTCATGCTTTTTTGTTTTTGAAATATCCCGTGCTTAATAGAATCTTGAACTAACACTTAATGCTCGTAACTGCATTTCAGCTGCATACAAGGTCCACTAAACTACCACAGATGTAGTTTTTCGGAATAAGCCCACTGCACAATTCCAAAGCTCCCTTGTTGAACACTTGCTGGCGATGGTTTTGACCTTGTTCACGTAATTGATCATCGATGCTTGATAGTATTGGTTGATATTGCGCGTTTTATGTTAGTAATTGCCCAAATTTAAAACCGTGGGACTATCCGGCTGGGCCGTTTGTGCTTTTGCAACAACAGGGATACCAAAACGTTGCTGTGGGCACAGTTGTGTGGGAGAGGTCTTCTACTGCATGAGCAGACATGAAACTGCACCTGAAAAGGTGGGGCTATGTTTTACGCTATCTTTTTTTCTTCCTTTTTTGTCAAAAGGGCAGAACGGACGATATTTTCCCTCCCATCGGCCAAAAGAAATCTGCGGCAGCTCGAAATCTTGTTCTCTGCGCGGGAAACACATGCCAAAATTTTCTGGCATGCATTTCTTCGCCAAGATTCTCTGGAGCTTGAATATCCCCTTTCCTCTGAAAGCAATTAATCGGCCATTCTCGCAGGATTTTGTCATTACTTAGTTCTTGGAGTTAGTTGTGACACAATAGTTTACTTGCGCTTATCATTGACCAAGTTTTTCAAATTCCTATGGATTTTGCTGACTTGCATTATGTTCACGATTTATTTTGTCTGTTAAACGGTTTTATGCATTGCAACAACTGATCCATGAACTTTCAGTTGTGATTGAATGTGATGATTATTAAATATTTACTAAGATACGGATCTGTGGTTCGTGCGTTCCAATTGATCAGTTCGCTACTGACAATAAAACCTATTTACAAACGTTTTAGTTTTCTTGACGGCACTGACGCAAGATCAAGTGTTTTCGCCAAATTCATCGTCGTTCGTGTTGGTCAACATACATAGGCGTAGCCAGGGGGGGCAAAGGGGCCATGCCCCCCCAAATTTTGTGAAAATATAGTCATTTTGTGTTTTGAGAAGCGTTTTTCCAAACAAAATAGCGTTATTGGCCGAAAATCAAACATTTCGTCGCCCCCCAAAATTTTTGGCTCCCCCCAAATTTTTGGGCTGGCTATGCCACTGTCAACATACTGTATAATAATAGTTCATCGTCGCATCCTGAAGAAAAACCACCGCTTGTTCTCTTTGACCTTTTCAGGACCGCAAAGCCACTATTGTGCCAGTGATTTTCTTCTATCAAAACTTACCGACCAATAGAGCTAGAGAGCTGTTCAAACCGTCCTAAGATGCAGAAGGTCTTCTATTTTCGATTAAAAACATTGGAAGGTTTTGGATTTCAGCTTTTTTGTAGGGTGACGTCATATTAGGGGTAGGTTTAAATTTTTCTGGCCCCCGTCATCGATCCCTGAGCCCCATCTCTAAGGGACATTTTTTTGTTTATATTTTTCGATAAGAAATTTGCGAAAATCCGCAATCTGCATCTTTATAGCCCTTGATTGTCCTTCTAGCGTTTGTGGTTAGCAAGTTATGACATAAAAAAATACAAATTAATTGATTAATCCCCTTGCCTAGGGCATTAGTTATATAATTTATCGTTTACGTTTGAACCAGAAACGCTAGAAAGCCAATCGAGGGCTTTAAAGATGCGGATTTTTGTTTAAGTTTTTGAAATAGAAACAAAAAAATTGCTCCTTGGGGTTGGGGCGCAGGGCTCGATGACGTAACCAAAAAAATCTAAACCTACCCCTAATATGACGTCACCCACAAAAAATTTCAAATCCAAAACTTCCCAAATTCTTTTTTAAAGAAAGTGCAAGACATCCCGCATCTTTAGAGGGTTTGAACGACCCTTTAACTCAATCGGTTGGCGAGTTATGGCCTCCAGCTAAAATGGCGAAGGTTACCGTTTTCGAGATTTTATTTTTAACTAAAATTTTGTTTTTTTAACCATACTTTTTGAATCATAAACGCTAGAAAGTCAATCAAAGGTATAAAGGCTCGTGTTATAGCCTAGTTTCCAATAAAACCTTGAGTCAAAAAAGTTGTCTCTTGGCGTTGGCGCCCAGAGCCCGGTGACCTCGGCTTAAAATGTGTAAACCTATCCCATTGTGACGTCACTCACAAAAAACGTAAATCCAAACTTTCCAATTTCTTTATATTTAAACTACAAGATTTTCCGCATCTTTACAGGCTTTGATCAGCTCTCTGGCTCTATCGGTCGGCAAGTTCTGACTAGACAAAGTCACTGGCACAATAGTGGCTTTGCGGTCAGTAAAGGGTTGAACGCAGCACATCGTGCCAAAAACATTTTTCGCGGTGATAGGCCAGAGGTAGAGTGTCCGAATCTCAAGTGGAAGGTTGGGCGTTCGACCTAAGGCCACCGAGTAAATTGCCGCAGCGCTTCTTGGTCAAGAGCGTTTATTCCAACCACCCCGACAAGAAGCAAATTTCAGACTTCGTTTTTCCACCATTTGCCGTCACCCAGAATATGACAAAAAATATTGTTTTGTGAAGAAACTAAACGTCAACTAAACTGTTTGCTCTTAGGAAAAGTAAGAAAGCAGCCAAAGGACCCTCTGTCCTTCGCAGCCTTCCGCACTGCACGTTATGAAGCAGTCTACTTGGACCTTATTACAGCAGCATACAATTGTGCGAAAACTTACTAAGATCCTACGTAACTGCGTGAGTGCCATCTACGTGTGTGTTCCTTGTTAGCGTCATGTGTGCGTTAGTTTTGCTTCGTTTAGTGCGGAGTTGCAGACATTAAACATATGAACATAAGTTGATCTTCTTTCAGGAAGTTCAGAAGAATACTTTATTCAAAATGAAACCGATCAGAACTGATTAGGTTAGCCCACATGTTGGTGCACGTTGGCGACAAACAGAATAAAGCAAAGGATCGAAAAGAATAAGGTACGAACATGAAAAGTATTGTGAAGTTACTCATGAAATAATATTAGAAAAACCCCATTGTCATCGCCCAACGTTTGCCCATCTTGACACTGTCGAGCAGCTACAGCACAACAGAGTAATTTTATACGTCGTTGTTATGGTCATTTCAACATTACTGAAAATTTGTAAACCTATGAATCAAATCTAGTTCTGTAAAACTTTTCCTCCAAAATTTATCGGCAATTAACGCTTGCCTAAAAACGTAAGGTAGGTTCTCTTGCAGTATGTTGCCGGAGTAACTGTAAGTGCACACATGCGCTGTAATCAACGTACCGGGCGATTACGTCAACAGCTTAACCAACAGAACACCTTTCGTTTTTCTCCGTACTGATAACTGTCACCTATCACCCTTCAGGGGTGATATGCTGACACTGTTTGTAAGTCTCAACCGACCAACACGGCTGCGTCAAATGAAAAGCGTCGACTGTGATGCGTTTTTTAAACTTACTTTTAAATCAAATGTTATCGCTGTCGCCTATTTTTTATTAACTCCTGGATCACGCTCTTGGTATCAATCAGTGTAACGGCAATCTTTCTCTTTGATTTCAAATTACTTTTAAATGTAAAGTTTAAATTGCAAGGAAACTGTTTTTTGCGTTTTCATCGGGTCGTTAAATGGTTTGAGGTCGTTATGACGCTTTGCCTAAAGAATGCAGTTTGGGTCACAGCAGTGAGTTGCGTTTGGGAATTTTAGTTACCAACAAAAATGATTTAGATTACAGTATATGCCGGTTTCACCAACGAATAAATTTAGACAAATGCCATTTCATTTTTAACTGATCCCAACATTTCTAATAAAATGAATTGATCTGAAACGTGCGGGTGCACTGCATGTTATGAATTTGCGGGTTTGAAAGAACGGCGTGAAACAGTGTGAAGATAGTATTGTTTGTAGCAGCAGTAGATACATGCAGAACATCACTAAGCTGAGAAACTATCTTGACTTCGTGCAAAGTTGCGATCTATTTATTTAATTTATTAATATCGTTGTTGCTTTTGCGTCTTTCACGATATGATTTGTTAACCACAGGCTGCCTGGTGTTTGTAGTAAAGATCTTCCCATTCGGAGTAGTGCTGCGCATTCAAATCATCATCAATATGCACGGGGTCGGATGGTACCCATACAAGTACTTCGTCGTTTATGATTTTCTGCACGAAGCATTCCGCGTAGGAGTTGTACCCAGCTGCAAACAAAAGTAAGTGTCGTCACCAGCGACGGAAGGAACAACTCAAAAATGTGGAAAGAGAAAGCAATGTTTTGCCCTTGGCATGTACACCGTTACTACAACCATGGATCTATATCAGAGAAATGTTTGACTACCTGTATCTCATTATTGTTCAATGGTGATGCACTACTTCGTATTGTCCTATTAGTGACAAAACAACGCAGTTCATTTTCTTTCTGCACTCCAACATTTTTTGCGTGTTACTGCTTGAATGCATTATTTCATTTTGTGTATTGTTTGCAATGCTAACTCATACGTACCGTACAAGCAGTCCCCGTTGCACCATCCGTTTGGCGTATCCAAATTCATGTCTATGGCGTGTCCTACTAAGTGGTTTGAAGTTGTTGCTGGTGGAACCACAGTGCCACCAAGGTTCTGCCCTTCTTCTCTGAAAGCATGGGTTACCCAAACCTGAAAAGTGTTGATATTTCAAAACCTTCACCAATAGATCAAAAACGCGATGCGTTATAACTAGGGCAAATTTTTGCAACTTTTGCAACTTTTTCTTACAGCTTCCAACAGCTTCCTAAATACTCAAGATATATATAATTCAATGTTTTGAGCTATTTCCAGGAATTTTATATTGCAACTTTTTCGATTTTTGCATGTTACTTTTCGCAACTTTTTCGATTTTTGCGTGCAAAATAGGTTGTTTCAAGTCTTTCACAGTCAAATGTGCGCATAAATGCAACTTACAGCGCATAAATGCAACTTTCGCTGAAAATAAATGCAACTTTC
>JGI24022J15233_10004614_pt1 | contig 14293 bp, 16 predicted proteins | sample Ectturendosymbi2_FD_15233 | JGI IMG/M metagenome (IMG submission 15233) | reverse complement strand
GCTTTCCGCGTGAAAATTTGCGAGCGAATGTTACGTCACAGCACAGTTTGTTAGTATGATTGCACAGCGTTCTGTATTTTATGCACAACTTCATGTGTTCGGAGGACTATGTGCCCTGAGGATCAAGACAGAGAATTTGTGTTAATCAATCAGCAAATCAATCAGAAACAAAGCAGCAATGTGTTAAACGTTCACAGGCCGCACTCTATTCAAAGTCCACAACTCTCTGCAGGCCGCACAATTTCTATTCGTGGGCCGCAGTTTGCACACCCCTGGGATAAACCAAAGATGGTTGTTTCTAGCCTGACACCGTTTCAGTACTGAGATATCAGTGAGAATCGTTTAGATTAAACACATTTATGACACAACAGCATATTTTCGCAGAAGCAACCGGAATTTATTGATGTATTTACAATGCATGGTACATCAGATTACCAATCGCCATTACCAGGCAGTTATGAACAATCGTAAGTTCATAATTTTAGGTTACTTGGCTGTGAAAAAATCTGGGAGTTTGAGCTGACGCAGAGATTTTTGTGACGGGGCCACAACCAGTCACTCTATTTGGAAGGTAATGCCCTCCACACATCTTACCAAGTATAATATGCTCAGGGATGCTCTACACTTCACACGCAAACTCAACATTAATCAATAGGCTGAAACTGTAGTGCCGTGGCATGCCTTCAACGTTATGTTCATCGTGATATGCTATGCCCGTGTGTGACACAATAATCTCTCTACGATTAGTCAATTGTTGCATACAGTTGTGGCTGCTGTTATCATAATCCTAAACGTTTGTTGCTGATAGTGAGCACCCATGTGTTGCATCTGAAAGCTGCCAAATCTTTCTTAAAGACCAGTCAGTGCACTTACTTTACTGAAAAATCCGTATTGCGAGATGTGAAAAGAGCAGATTTCATCTGGTATTGGCGAAGATCCAGATTAAAAAATCTGGATAAACCGAAGGTTTTTCTGAAGAAAAACGTAAGAAATCATTCGTACCACCAGTTTTATGCAGTTTTGGCAAAGATCCAGATTAACCGAGGTTTACTGTATTTTTCTTTTGATGTTTTTGGTAGATCTCTGTTACAGACTTCCCAGAATAAGACTGTGAGGTATGATGTGTGATATTTATGTCAAAGAAAGTCTTCCCACAGCTATTCCATAGTCCTCTTGTCGAGATGTCCAACCTTGCATGGTCAGCAGTGTTGACTTTTCTTTCAAGATAATTTTCATTGATTGGCAGAAGTATTGATTCATTCTGAACATCTCTACTCTGCCTATAAGTAGTAGCAGTGTGGAAGATACAAAAGACAGAGTTTATTTTGCTATCAGAAATGGTCACGTGACAAGGGTGATACGCTTTGATAAGCACATCGTCCTCGTCAGATGATGTAAACCATAAACCCCAAAGCTAAACACTAAACCTAAACCAAACCCAAAAAAGTTATAGAAACTGTTTAAAAAAGTACTCACGTAGGAAAAAAAAGCAGCAGTAGTGAGCACGGAACCGATGAGCACTTGCACAACAGCCATAGACACATCCCTCAACTACATTTACCATACTGCTAGAGTCATGAACTCAGTGTTATATCTGGAGAAAAGTGGTTGCAGTTCTGAACAGGTTCCAATGGCAAAATATATCCAGCAGAGCTTTTGCTGTTCTCTGCAAAATAACACTACCGATACAAAATTGCAGTTAAAATATATGACAGTCGTTGTCAATGGATGTTTTACAAGAGAACTTGGTCAACAAGTTTTTTTCTAGGGTCCTGATGTTCTTTCAACTTGAACAAATCGTGCCAATCAACTCAAGTACAGTAGCCAGTAGGTGGAAATTGTTATGCAGTCACCAATGAAAGAAACATATAGGCCAGGGGTGGCCAAACTGGAGCTCTGGGAACCAGCAACAGATAGGCACTTCTACTGAATATCTATAAAAGCATTGTATTTCTTGAATAAACAAATGAAATGTTCAAGAATTTGTTTCTTTTATCAAAGTTTTAAAATAATTGTAAGTTTTTGACAACGTTTGGTATATGAATTACCTTATTTCAAATGTAGCGTGCAATATACTTGTTTAAAACACTACATTTTATTTGGAGTAAAAATGGCAACAGTTGCAAAATCATTGATTGATGCTGCAAAGCAGAAAGCTGGACGGGCAGCTGTGGACCAATTTGTTAAGGTTTGCCCATGTTGCTTTTATGCATGGTGTTTGTTTCACAGGCAGTAACTACTGTGCATGACTTCAGCTCTTCATTTAAAGTTTATATTGGTTTCATACAGCTGACTACCTTTATGCATCAACTGATGTATTAATTGATCCTTTTTTAAAAATAATTTGGGTACCAGCAGTTAGATATGTCTTGGTGGTAATTTGAATGTGAAAGGAAAACTTCATAAAATAGTATAATTCTGTATTTTTTATATCAGCCAGGTAGCTGCATATTTCACTTCATTTCGAACAACAAAATTGGGCATTAGGTTTTCAGGCATCAGTTTTTGATTTGTGTGATAGATTGTCATAAACATATATAACAATGAATTCATGTCAGAACAACTGTCACCATAAATTCTGCCTGGCAATTACTTCACACCTTTTTTGAATTTGCGAAATAGTCCCATAAACAATTGTTTTCAAATAACAAGGTTTTACAATGTTTGACAAACCTTTTGGAAAAATCAAAAACTTTACTGTTTATTTGATTCAAAGCCATGACACCACTTCTGCCTCACACAAAGAAAAGTATTTCTTGTTACCATATACTGTACTGTATGCTTCAGAACATTTCCTAATCTTTTGTGGTTGGTGACCCCTTTAGGAAATTTCATATATTCTGTGACCTTCGGCCGTTTTTAATACATACAAAGTATACACACTAACATGCAATTTATAAATGTAATTTTGAACAGCTGTTTGATTTTACAAAACAAGCTATTGTTCATAAGTGACTCTTGCTATGTTTCTTTACAGGATGGACAGAAAATCGGAATTGGAAGTGGGTCAACTATTGCTTTTGCTGTTGAAAGAATAGGTAATGTGTTTGTAGTTAGTCACACTTTGTTCTCACTGAGTGCGATATGAACAGCTTTGCTGGTTTATTAAATTCAGTTTGTGGGCATTATTACTTACATACTGAAGTTGCATGCAATGGGGTGTTGTTTGCTAACCAAAATAACATCTGACATATTGTTTCAAAATTGTTTGTAAATCTCTGTTGAAGTAGTGGGTCGGGCAGATTTTTTAAAGAATTATTGCATAGCAGTGTGCCTGGGGAATATGCCAATACACAAGGTTTACAGTAAGTACACCAACTTCTGTCACTGTTAGTAGAAAATCAAGTAGCCATGTGTGTCTGAAGGGGTGACAGGGGGGCCTTTCCGCTATATTTCAATTGTGATATTTTCCTAATAACAAGTGTTTTCTTTTTTCGAGTTGGCGAAATGAACTTTCTTCACCGCTGCCACCCCCTGGAAAAATCCTTCCGACGCCCATCAGTGATGCCAGGTTACCTTGCAAAAGCAAGCAAGTAAATTTGAAAAACAATCCAAAAATAGGTAATTTAACTGAAAAACAAGCCCAACATGCGTTGGCCGGAAAATTCAACGAAACGAAAAATCAGCAGGAAAATGAAATGAAAAAGGGAGGCAAATCCAAAAAAACAAGCCCAAAATGAGCAAATTTTCACGAAAACATGCGTGTAGCAGTAAATTGAAAAATCAAAAGTGCCATAAAATTTGAAAGAAAGCAATCCGCGAATCAGAAATCTGCAAAAAAGAAGCCCAAAAAACAAGCAAATTTTAATTAAAACGAGCAACCCGTTAAGTCTTCAAAAAAAAACCGCAACTCCACAGTTAAACAAGCCCAAAATTGCGGGAAAACCGCAAGGTTGGCAACACTGACGCCCATACAAGTAACCTCTGATGATTGGAATTGCAAGCACATAGCCACTTTAATTAAACAACAACGTGAAAGTTAAAGCTGAAGCAAATAGGAAGTGCTAGAAAGCATGCAGTGATTACTGCATCGATTATAAGTCAGCTGTCTCACGTGGTGACGTCGGATCGCCAGACTGCACTATCCTTACACACAACTGTTTATTAGCTGAAAGAGTTGCAAAGGAAAAATTGAATGTGGAATGTGTACCAACATCATTTCAAGCTACGCAGCTGATCATAAACCACGGTCTGGTTCTTAGCGACTTGGACCGAAATCCTGTTCTAGATGTTGCCATTGATGGAGCAGACGAAGTGGACAAAAATTTTGTTTTGATCAAGGGCGGTGGGTACGGATCACCATGCAATGTTTTTGTCTTGGACGTGCGAAAATGTTTTTTTCTTTCAGGGGATTACCATGTTTTTTTCTTTCAGGGGATGTCTGACGCAAGAGAAAATTGTTGCCACTGCAGCTAAAACATTTGTTGTCATTGCGGACTACAGGTCGGTATGCCTGGGTCTATGCAGAGCTATGCCGAACAGTGGTTGTATTTCTCTGTTTGTGTTTAGAAAAGATTCGACTGAACTTGGGGAACAATGGAAAAAAGGCATTCCGGTAGAAGTACTGCCATTTTCCAGAGTACCAGTATCCCAACATATACAGCGCAGATTTGGTGGAAAAATAGAACTAAGAATGGCAAAAAGCAAAGCAGTAAGTTCATTGAGTTTTGCGATGTTAAATTTTTCTTCTCTGTCTCTGAAGATTATCAGTCCAAGCTATCGAATAGTTTTTCCGAAGGTAAACCTCCAGGAAACTTTAAACTATAATACAGTCAGAGCCGTATCAGCCGCACTTCATATCCTCCAATTAGGGGTCCATGCTGTCACAGGGGCCCAAAATTCAGTCCCATTACCACTTAGCCCCCTAGAGAAAGCTTCGATTCACCAAACTGAAATATGAAGCGTTAGAAATCAGTGAAGGAGCCCTTTGAAAGAAAAGTGCTTGTGCATTGCTGTTACTTTGGGCCCCTTTGAAAGCACAGAGATTCACTCATAGCCTAAAATAAGAAATTTTCTCTGGGCGGCAGTCACGAACGTAATCAGGATTATTGGTTGGCTGGTAAAACTGCACTATTGCTGGTGATCAACAAACGAGGTTACATATTCATCCAACTGGAAGAAGCAAATCATCAAAAGCAGCACGATTTTCCTATGCTTTCATGGCAATTTCCTACCTACTGACTAGGTGTCTGATGGCAAGTCAGATTTCAAGAAAACGTATTTTGTGAATACCGCTAGTTTTTGTCAGTTGGAAATTGCAACATATCCCACGCATGGGCGTCGGAAAAGGGGCAAGGGTGAGCCTGGGTTGCGCCCGCCTGGAATTTAAAATTTGACATTTTCTTATTAAAGTTTTGATAAAAAAGGTTGTTTTTTTTCGAGTGGGTAAAATGGAATTCAACTGTTTTTCCCCTGGATAAATCTTTTCGGCTATCCCTGGAAAAATCCGTTCTGGAATCCCCTGGGAAAAAATCCTTCCGACGCGCATGGTCCCGCGGACGCTCCAGTTAATTTCTCCGTGACAGGAATCAGCCAGATAGATAGACCCTAAGAATGCTGCAAAATTGAAGCCTACCCATTCGTGTGTAAATTTCTTCCTTTGTTTGCTCTTTGGACCAGCTGGGTCGACAATGTGATGGTCTTTCAACTGCATCACACAGTGATACATTATTTTGTTTTGTGTTAGTGTCGTGCAAACGGAATAACACAACCTTTCAGTTTCACTTAATTTTATTCGTTTGTGATAAATCGCACAGTTGTTGCGAAATTTCATACATTGCTTTCTGTTTGGAAGGTTTTGACGAAGTCGCATTGTTTGTATAGACCCAAGTCACTGCTGCTCAGTCTTCTATTCTTTGTGGCAAGAAACTTACAAACTGCGGGTCTGGGATCATAGTGGCAGTTCCTGTGCCATTGAGAGCTATGAGCAGTCTTTGGTTTGCTGTTGACCTTGACATCGATGATCGCAGTTCTGTTTTAAGGATAGTGTCATGCTGTAGAGCTCGTTCTGTAATCATGCTGTGAGGACAATAAACCAAACAGCACTGAGCGAGTTTGTTTAGCACTCATCCTTTCCTCGACTTCTTTAAAAGCTCATAAAGCTTGGCAGTGACTAAGTCGTTTACTTCAAACTGTCTCGCTCCGTGCACTGCGTTTTCAGCGCGTTCCTCAACACTCTTTTTTCCAAAAATTTTAGCTACCAAGTTTTGACCTGAAAACGGAATTCGGACATGACGTGTTAAAAACACAGTAAATGAATGCGCGTAGCTCTAAGGAAAAATTAATGGCAGAAAATGGTGTCAACGCTCAAATTGCCTCAAATTCTCATGTGTTGGCAAATCTGTCTGCTCAATTTTCGCGATTCCCAACTCGCGCTTTCATCGATTTAGTGTCGCTACATCCTTCACACCCTCATGCTTCGTTTGATCAAACGTCACAGGTTAAAGGCATGTTTGTTAGGGTAACCCGTGATCTTGGGAGGGAGCGTAGGTACATATACATGATCTAAAGCCCAGGAATTATTGGAAAGTTCATAGTTTTTAAAAAATTTATTATGCACAAAAAAATTGAAAACATCGTATTAAATTTAAGATTGCTTNTCAATTCACTTCCACCTTTTCTATGTTCCCNTTCAACAGCACCTCTTCATAACGTGCGTATGCGTATATATGCGTTTACCCAACTGTATCGTATTATAACGTACTGTATCTGTTTTTGACACATGTAACTAACTGCTGAAATACACTACAGCAATATATCTAATGAACAAATTCTTCACGTATCTGCTCTTATAAGTTCGTTTGCTTTGATGGCATGGGCAATTTTCAAAATATTCTTAACGCTTTCGTCTTGTTCATCATGCAGGCGGATATGTAAAAAGTAGTACGCTGTCAGTATGACAGCTTGTGACAGCTAGTTAGACCTACAAGCAGCTGTCAGTATGACAGCTAGTTAGACCTGCAAGCAGCTCACTAGGAATAGCTTCGAAGGCTCTGTCAGGTTTCGTGACAAGCTTGTGAGGTGTTTTCCTCCTGCTAACCACCAGTAGCGCCGGTTCTGCATTTGACCTTCAGTCTTCTTTTCCTCCTGGGAACGGCTTCGTTTCCATCATGTCCAAATGAGCTAACACCTGCTCGCGCGTGACCAGCAAGTCAGGGAAGGTGATTAAACTTCGCTGAGATTCTTTTTGCAATGTTTCGAATTGCCGTAGAATATCTGTCATCAGTGCCGTCATTCTCTGATTTAATGAGTTCCTTCCCCATGCTTTCAGAAACCCGCTAACCTGATGTTTCTCCTTTTTTTCGGAATCGGGGTGGTCAAGAACGTCTCGGCAGTGACGGCGCAGACTTGGGAGATTGCTCTGAACGGCTCTGACTAGCTTCAGTAAGTGTTCAGCAAACCGAACCTCGTGGTACTTGGGCGTCTTGTACGTAAAAGCCGCGTCGATTAAAGTGGCTGCTTTCTCAAGACCTTTCTCACGATAATGAGATGCTCCATGAAACGACGCTATTCCAGTACTATCTGCTTTCCAATGCCGGAACTCTGCAACTGTTTCGAGTTCTTCTTCAAGCGCCAGATCACTTCGATGCGCTGTGCACCACAATGTAAGAAACCCACGTCCAAGTTTGTCCTTCAGTTTCTTCCGCAAACCGCTTTTGGAACCGGTGTTAGCAGCTTCGCCGTCAATAGTTAGACCTACAAGCTTCTCTTGCAAAACATGCATCANGTCCTGCGAAACAAACAAGTCTGATAAAGCTTGCAACATGTCTTCTGCACCGCGAAGTTCACTGTGCGCTTCACCAAGGAATGCTACTTTTAAAGCCATACTCGCGATCAAAGTATCGAGCAGTAATAAATAGACCCTCCACGTTGTACTTGTCAAGTGATTTGTCTACCTGGAGAGAAATACAGTCAGCTTGCTTCAACAAAGTGGTTACCCGTTCTTGTTCCAAATATGCTACTATCTCCAGCATTTCTGAATACTGCGTAGGGTTTTTGTAGCGAAGGCTTCCATCCGTAGGTTCGAAAGGTGCAAAGGGGCAGTCAAGACCATAATCTCTGTAGTATGCCACTTGGTTCTCCGCATGTTGTTGAGCTAGAGAACGACTTGGCCATGACCACGCGGACAATGTTTTTATCACAGAATCATTGTAGACGTCGACCGCAATCCTAATTAGATTTGATATCAAGTTTTCTTCATATTTTTTCATAACCGCTACCCAACTGTGGCTGTCCGACTGCGAGCCCCAGAGCTTCTTGGCGTTATCAGCAGCGACTGCTGCAGAATGCACATTACCGATTAAGTGGTCAATAATTCTTTTGATTTCTTTCGCCTCGTCACACCTTACGTTACGCCTTGTGCTGTAGGAACCTGTCCATTTCTACTTGCTTTTTGTGCTTCGCTGATGTTGCCCTAACATATTACATCTCAAACCCTTTCTCTTGTCAAGATCAACGGATTCAAGAGCGGGATAGTGATCTTTGAGCCAGACCACGCTAATCCTGCATCCTTTGTACCATCGCTTTTCTGAAAAATGATTAACAGAAGTAATTTCTTTCGAAAAAGCAACATCACTTTTTTCATGACAAGTTGTGGAATGAGCGATGCCTGGTATGCAAGGGGGGTTGGGCTTACCTCCCCCTTGAGCTTGATATTTTACAAAAACTTTATTACCTGCGCAAAGGAGATTAATTGTTTTCGCATACGTTTTGCTTCTTATTTTGTCGACTTACTGCAAATGCCACGGAATAAATTTGCATGAAATTTCAAGGAACATTGTAAATGGGCCAAAAAATAATAATTATGTTTTGGTGGGAATTCGGGCTATCGTCTGCGTCCAGAAACCACCTCACCACTTTCTGCAGACCCTCCATCCACTATGCATGTTTAAGATGGTGTTCCGCGATAGTTCACTTTATCCGAAACAATTGTCTTTCTTTTGTCTACTATGGCTGATCAGCGCAAGCGCTGACCGCAATGGCTACATTACCAATTTCTGTAGCATGATAAAACTGTTGCACGAGCTCAAAAAGCGGAGTTGTTAACACAGAAGCATTCAGACATTTGATAATGTCTCAGCAGGGAAAAAGGAAAACTAAACATTTGCTGAACTTCCAGGCCCGTAACCAGCTTGGGACACCAGGGGGCGAAGAGTTTTTCAGAGGGGGACAAATTTTAAACTATGTCCAATAGTTTAAAAATACGTCCAACATATTTTTCCTGCGGGGCGAAAATTTTTCTAGGGGTCTTTGCCCCACCAACGGGCCTGTGGACTTCTATACATCACAAAAAACAAACGTTTTCTTGCGTACTTTATGCGCATTCTCAATTCTTGTGTGGTTTAGCAAACTTCGACCTTGAAACCGGGGTGTGCGCCAGCCAGTCCAGCCGCACTTTTTCTATGTTCAACTGCTCGAATTCGACAAGACAAAGTTGTAAATTGCTCTGACGTAGTGATGAGTGTTTCACTCCCCTTTTTTAACGCGCAGTCTGAAATTTTTTGCAGTTATGAACTGCTGTGTCGTAGCGTTGAGTTTATTTTTCTCCGATAGCCTAACTTGGAGCGCTGATAGTTTATATTCAGTGCAATGGCACATAAAATAAAGGGAGTGAATGTAAAAAAATATGCATATTATGTCAACAAACTTCGCCAAAATGTTGGCTCGGAAACATGGAAATGACGTCAAATTGTGACGTCACAAACAGCACACGCTAAATACAAATGACGAACCAAACCCCCCCCATGAAAATTTTCTGCGTACGCCACTGCGTGTAGACAGTGGCTCTTGCAATGCTTGCCCTTCCAGACTACTACTGCTTTTCTATCGTGGTACCTTTCGACAAAAAGCACTAATGTTTTTTAATTGCTTGTGAGACATCTTATTCACGAGGACTGAAGCAAATGCAACGTGCTACCTATTACTCTCTGAAAAATAAAATAAAACCGTCAGCACCTCTTTACCTCTAGTCTGGCCTCTTTCTTGATTTAACATGGTGCAATAAATCGAAACTAATAACTGATGACAAACAACGCTCTTTGTCGCATCACCAAACTTGTAATGTCGACGTGTCGGTCTCAGTTTGAAAGAATGCGTGACTTCCAGCCTAACACACGTACACAGGTTTACAGGTTCAACCACAAAATTTAGTTAAGTTCTGAAGTTCAGTGCAAAGTTTTAGTGCCGCCCAGTGGCTAAAATTCGGTGATACTGGGCGGCAAAGTTTCACAACTGGGCGGTAGTTTTGCCCCCAGTTTATAGTTATTTTAGGGCATGGGTCCACTTATACGTTGCTGTTGGGCCCCTTTGAAAGCAAGATACTTTACACGTTACAGTTGCAAAGGGGGGTCCGAGGCCAGTGCCTCGTTTGTCTTCCCTTAAACACACCACTGTATATAACCCTGACAATGGTCTTATATCAGACTATGAAACCGATTGAACACGTTCTGCACCATCTGATATGCGTGCTTTCTCACCTGTTGTGGGCATGTAAACACTGTAATGTAAAGTTATCTTTATATTATTGAACACATTGAAGTTGCTGATGAGTTTATCACTTCAAAAAACACAGATATCACGCGATTTTTCATAATAACCTAATAGACACAGAGATCGACTAAAAAAACAGACCTGGGTGGAAAAAAACCTGTGGGAGCCCTGGTCACATGCGGCGAAACGCCTACTCCCATTACTTGAGGTGAACATTTGAAGATGTATTGCCGTGTTATTGTTATGCAATATAGACCAAGAGTACAACAATCCGCTAGCAAGTTTCTCAGCCGGCCTCTGCAGGCAAAAGAGCGAACTGCGCACTTGCGCTAAGCGTGTCGGGGACCTCGCGGTCATGACTTTGCCCTGATGGGTTCATTTATCCGGCCCTGCGTACATGCCTAGTTGTATACATCCAGAAGTCCGATTTCCACTTCATCAACGTATTTTTCTAGTGATTGTTGTAAAAAAATGTAGGCTACTGTGTCTAGCCCAGGTAGTCTTTTCTTATTTTGTACTGCATAGCAGCAAGATACCTTGGTGCTAACGACCAAAGTTACACATTTCCGCAGCCTGCTGTTTAGACAGCCAGATGAGTTAATTGTGTAGTTAGAAGAGTCTATTTTGGGGGGTGTCCCAAAACAAGAGTAGTGCAGTTAGTGGATTATGGAGTTTTGACCGGTCTCATGTTTGCTCCTTCGCAGAGGCGTAACGAGGCCGAGAAAGGGGGCACAGAATTACTAAGGGAGAAGCCCAAAAGTCCCAACAATGTCACAAGCATTTCCTTCAATACAGCAAATTTTCTTCTGAAAGAGACCAGGTTCGACAATGGGAGCGCCAAACTTGCGTCTTGCCACGGGTGCCATCTAACCTCGTTACGCCCCTGCTCCTTCGGTAATAATGTTTTGATAATTGAATGATAGGATTGATCCTGCTTTCCTGGAAATCTTTTTGCATTTGCATTTCGACATCTCTGAATAACCGCCCTCAATTAAATGACAATTATTTACGACCCAATTCCGTTTGTTAAACTCGTTCAAAAATTTTTTGTTTTAAACTACGAGCCTATTATGCGTATTTGCGGGAAAATATTTATAATTAATTTGCACAATCTGCAAATGCTGTTCATGTTGTGAATTAAAAACAGTCAGAATTTCTAGCCCCCCTGCACAAACATGAAGGCCCCCAATGGAAGACTTTATGGCGACGGTTCTGTCCAGGCCGACAGACAAGGTGGATCATTTGGGGGCAGTTGCCTCAAACCTTTTTAGTGCCCCCCAAAATTTGCTGTGCTTAGAAAAGTTTGTTTTAAACATATGATAAAAATCTCTCCCCCTAAAAAGATTTTTCCCCCCCAAACCTTAAAACCTGGCTACGGGCCTGGTTCTGCTAAAATTGTGTCTGCAATTAGAATATTTTGTTTTGAAGTCCATTCGGCCTCCAGATGTAGCATAACATAACTTTTTTTATAAATCACCATTAGGGGGGCCCCTGTAAGCATTTGGGGGCTCAGAGTTGGGCTGATACGGCACTGAATGCAGGTAACCATGGAAGTTGCAATTGGTAGTCATATTTTGATTGGGAAGTCGAGCTTAATAGTCGATATAACTGCAGTATAAAATGTTTTGTAAATAAGGGAGCCCAGTCTTTTGCCAAATCAATTTTAAACTCGACACAGACACGTTATTTTAGGATGTAAAATATTAGGTCCACGTATCAAGAAACAGCAGATTGATGTGTCTGCACAAACTTTCAACGCCGCCGCTCGGGCTGGGCTCGTTTGAAGATTGACCAGCGTGAAGAGTCAAATTGGCAACATTTTGAATTCAATCAACTTCGAATTAGCAGAAGTATTTTTTGTCAACCAAAAAACTTCATATGAAATTTTTTGGACAGTCCTTCTCATGTATTAGTTTGGTAAGATTAAATAAATACCAGCACGATGAAACTCGGGCTACCTGAATATATGTCGGGTATAAACTGAAAATCCAATGTACGTTGTATTTCAGGGTCCAGTAATCACTGATAATGGCAACTTCATTCTGGACTGGGTGTTTGATGAAGTTCATGACTGGGAAAAAGTGCACAAGTGTATTAAATTAATTCCAGGTAACAGCACGCGGCGAATTATGTCATTATATAGTTTGCACTTAATTTACACACTTTTCCATTGATCAGGAGTTGTTGAAACGGGATTGTTCGTCGACATGACCCACACAGTTCTTTTCGGGATGGAAGACGGTTCAGTGAAGAAACGAGACAGATAATTTTCGCTGCGAGCCGTCTGGTCATCATGATTGCGCCAGGGCTTGCCCTTGATGTTCATGAACGGCTTGCTTTGTTGCGTAGTACCACTTCTTTATTTTCGTATGCGTCAGCAAGTCGTCGAAGGAGTCGAGACCTTCCATTACCGATAACACTCCGAACACGGACTGCAAAAACAATGGAGGAGTGGTGGAAGTGACAACTATTATCGAAACTGCAATGTAGTTTGATTCTGCCACTCACGATGTCGGCCAAGTTGGGTTTGTCACCTCCCATGAACTTCCTCGTTTTTCCGATCGCGCTGATCCAGTCGTTGCAAGCGTTGTACAAGTCTATTCTCACATTTTCTTGTAACTTGTACCTGCGTAATCAAAATAAATGCAGTTGACGAACGAATCCGCACATAACCCAGAGTAAATAAGCAACATGACTAGTGCGGCACACCGCCAGCCACCAGTAACGTTGATATCAGGGGCTGTTGCAACCTCTCGGTCGGCGCGGCATTGAATGTGCAATTCACCACGAACGGGATGTGCACGAAGAATAGCGCCCATATGTGGTGGCGCGAACAAGTAATAATAGATCGTGGTGCGTATAATGTTGGGCGGTTGAATGTGATGACTATCGGTAACTAGCTGACGCGAAACGTGATTATGGCACGTGATCTATATTGTCGCTTGCTACCACAGTGTCAAGCTTTGCGCACTTGCCGCTCAGGCTCCCCGACCGCAACAGGACAATCGCTCAAAACATGAGGCCTCTCTATTCTCTTCAACATGGAGGTGGGAAGTCTTACATAAACCAGTGAGCTCCCTGTTAACCACATTTATCCAACTGATTGCTCTGTGGAAAGGAACTTATACTAAAATGCAAGTCAAGCTGCAAATGTTGCGGAAACGCTGCATAGAGGATGAATTTTTGTTTTACTTTGATTCAACAAGTTTCCCTGTCATTTGAATCTGCTGAAAGAACCGAATTTCCTCACTGCTGGCAGCTTCTCAAAAAGATTGTGAGACTAATCCGAGCAGAGAGCAAAAGAATGCAGCTGTGTTTGCAAAGAGAATTTCCTGAAGAAAAGTCACAATCACTTCACTCACAAAAGCCTTCATGGTGAGCACAACAAATACGTCACGAAAGAAAAAATCTTTACTTTGAATATTGTAAAAATGTTTTGTATGCAGGCCCGAAACTTTTTGACAAACTTAGGCCCGGCCCGACTTACTACTCTGCGGGCAACATCATCTCACAGGATTTCAACTGCTTGGGCTGTTGCAGGCTTTCAGCAACGCGGTCTAGATCAGGGTTGCCATATCTAAAGAGGCAAAATTCCTGACGGTCTCCTTTGACAACTGACATTCTAAAGGTTGTGTTTCATGGAAACTTCATATGTTTTGCTGTAAGCAGTGGCGCATCTAGCCTGGAAAAAAGGGTCTGTCGCGGAAGGATAGTTTTGGATATCACTTTTCAGCATAAAACCACATTTTCTCTTAAGACTAGAAATCAACGGATGAATTTTGCGATGGTGCCAAAGCATCATATT
>JGI24022J15233_10004613_pt1 | contig 14293 bp, 9 predicted proteins | sample Ectturendosymbi2_FD_15233 | JGI IMG/M metagenome (IMG submission 15233) | reverse complement strand
CAAAGTCATCTGGCCAGCCCGGTCGCGACGACTGCCTGCCTTTCTCCATAGACACTTTGCCTTAAAAGGATCGCACAGCGTCACAGACAAAGTTCGCATCGAGCCAAACGCCTTGGATGGTATCAGTCATCGGCTGGAAATGCGCGCAGGCGAAGCATGGACGCTCCTCGTACCTGCGCTGCCGGTTGCAACAACAGCCATCAACACCTGTTGTTTTACAGCGAAAAAGACAACACCGCTTGACAAGCAGCCACAGCGGAGTCTCCAAGACGCGACGAAGAATGTTACCGAATGATCGTCGACGAGTCCGTTTGCACTGAATTCCGACACGGAACGGAATGTTTTGCATCGCCGGCTGACGAAAAGCTCGCAAACCGCCGTTCTTATCGTCGCCGTCTTTTTAAGGCAAACACCAAGAGATCTGACCGCGTGCAACTGTGCTTCATCGATCGCGTAGGATTACAGCGCTCCAAATATGAGCATGAACACGACGCAGTGAAAGCGAAGCCGTACACGAAACAAAATATTTTGACACTCGAATATCCAGCGCGATGCTGGCAAGACTTATCCGTTACACTCGCAGTAGGGCGTGTCTACCATGCCAGAAAATCAGTTTGAGCGACGATACGAAGACATTGGTCTTTGCGTAACTCGCCGGGAGCGAGAGCAATTTGCCAAACAATGGTGGTGAGGCAACATCATGCAATTTGTCGTGCTCTGTTAAAGAAAAAACTCATTTGTGTTGGCGGAACCTCGCAGGACATAACTGCAGAATCAACGAAAACCCCGTCCGCACGCTTGTCAGCAACGACAGGAACAACGGCAGAGTCGCGAATACACAGTCGGCGCTGACGTAGGCGCACGCCTTAGCCGCACGACCGCTCGCTGACAATCAGTCCGTCGCTTAACTTTGTCAGTGAATAGGCAAAAAACAACAGAGCGGCCCGAGAAGCGTTCGTTCAAAGAGGCGCTTTAAGAACAAAACCGGGTGCGCTGCGTCACAGAGGCATCCCCGCCCGAAACGACGGAGCATCAAATGACGCTTCGGGACTCGCGCGCCATGTTAAAGCGGCTTGTACTAAGGCAGCCTGATGGCCTACAGACTTTACGCATCAGTGGTTTAAACAGGAAAGCTGTGCTCGGAGTATTCGTCAAAAAAGCGGGTGGCATGGAGTTCTGGAAAATTCGTTTTGTTACCTTTAACGAGCCCTTCCTGTCCCATGTAGCATGCCTGCAAAAATTACTGTAAGTTCGGTGCTGTGGGCGTGGAGCTGGCATGGAAGAGTGAAATGTTTGTTGGGAGCACTGAATCTGAGCACTTTTTGGGGAGTATATCCCAGCATCAGAACCAACTCACATCACAGGTATGGAGCAGTTGGCCAATCATATAATCTTCGATTGTAACATCCTACGCCCTCCGAACTGCCTGGAAAACCTGCATTCCCCATAACAACACTAAATGCCTGAAGGACCCAGTGGATTTTCTTTGAACCGCTGTTCACACGCAACAAGACAGGTATGGGCAAACAAGCACAGCTTCTCGGATAAAGACGAAAGTGGAAACTGGAACCCATTACGACACAAACAGAACTTCAGACACGATGCAAGTTCAAGTATTACCGCAGTACACGTTACACTCTTGCAGCCAGGTCAAGCTGCTATCTTAACAACTGAAACCAGCTGCTTTGCAAACCACGAGCGGTTCTGCTGCACACGCGGTTCGCAGCGTGGTATCTGGGAAGTAGCAAGAAACAACATTCGACTGCTGCAAGTTAATCCACGTGAATGCTTGCATGTTTTTCGATGCATGTCTCCCCCATGCCATAACAACAAAAAGGAAACCTTCGGTCAAAACGAGTGCGACTTTGATCGGAATAAACGCATGGCCCAGCACTAAATCTCATGCATTACGAACGGTGCACCCTAATTACATTGGCACTGCTTTGCAACAGCTATACTAGGTATGCGAGCGACTGCCAATGGGATTGAAGCTTTATGCAGCGATATGGAGTTGTTGCGCAGTTGGCCAGTGGTCAAATAGCGAAAGTTAGCGTTAATTTCGTCGATGACGAGCTGATGACGAATCGGCAATTGCAAGCTGTCTACGAGCTGTAACCGATCGCACGTAGCAAGGAAGGCTGATTTTGCAACGAGCAGCTCCCTGTGACGCGGACACGGACCTCTGCAGCACGCTCTGCCTTTAGGTCAAGTTCAGATGGAATGGCCTCCTGTGACATCCAGAAAAAGCGGTTAAGTTGCCAGCGTGTGGCTAACGCCTACTAGCTGGGCCTTCACCAACAAGCAAAATTCCTTGCGCAACGTGAACAAAGAACGACTTCGAACGGTCAGCGAGGCTGCACTCTCAAACAGCTCCGCATTGCCACAGCGTTGAACAAGCACGCAACATTGTGAAATGCAGCCCGTTTGCGATTGACCACTAGGACAGAGAAATTGTCCTTGTTGAGAACGAAATCTACAGGCACTACAGGTCTTGGCTGCCGGCCTAATCGTTTCATGTGTTGAAACCACTCCAACGATCTTCTGTTCGACAATGCCCGGACGATGATCGGCAGCAAATGACAACTCACGAAAAGAAACGAAAACGTGTCGTAAGTTTCCTGAGAGAAGCGGTTCGATTACAAAAACAGCCGCCCACCTATGCGTACGATTAGCAAAGCAATTGGAAAGATGCGCGTCTCCCGCTTCCGACCGGCGGCCGCCTTATCGATTATACACAATGTCTTTTGACCTGCGGCGACAACGAGAAAGGGCTGCGCACTGCCACACAGCAAACACCTTTAGCGCTTGGTAAAAAGCGACGGCGTTGTGTGTTGCGAAGGTGACTGGGTGGGTAGGTGTAAGAGGGTCGTTCGCATGAGTCGAAAGCGCTTCTCCTGTTTTTACAGTTAATAATTTATTCGTCCTCACCGAGCTCATCGTTGCGAACAGTTCGACAATGGCGTTCATTAAAAAGCTGCGGAAAGCTGGAAAACGCAGAACGAGCTGACTGCTGCAATTTTCGAAAAGCGGGGTTTACATTATTGCGAAGCATTCCGAAGCGTAATCAAACTTGAAAGACCTCTCACCTTAATTGACTATTCCCGCTACGGAAGAAACTTGCGATACGCGAGCAGTTCGCCATCACTCGCAAGTTTGCTAGAAACCATAGTATGAAAGTCTGAAGGAGTGCTCGGCTAAAGCATTTTACGTTCCAATCAAGTTTTAGCGATGATGCCTGCCAGCATCTAAGCTCTACAATTGATGTGCTGGTTGGTAACAAAGGCCAAAGAGGGAGTTCGTTTCAAGCCACCAACGTATGAAACAGATCCAGGTTGCAGCAATGGAGAAAGGTATCCGAAAATCTATTGTTATGGGCGCAAGATAATGGCGGATGAGTAAGAAAGACCTGTTGGCTGAATCGGTCGTTACAAGATCATCTTTCAGTTTATTACACTGTAAGCTGGACTGGGTCGCCCGGTGTCAAGGTGCCACGCCACTTGATTCGATGATTCGACGTTAAATCGTGACGGCATCGTAAAACACCGCAGAGCACAATGACTGGGCCACACAAGTACCCTTGAGCACAGGCGAGCTAGCGAAGATGACGTCAACGCCAACCATCCCCCACCGTGTTGTTTTCCAACGCCTTCTGACCCGACACTGGGCGAATGGAACTGAAGTTGTCAGTTCTTTTTGCTATTTTGTTGACAACTAAACATCCAATCCGAACACGAGCGTCAGAAGAGGGAGAAGCACGGCATTTGTTTGCTTTGTGTTTCACAGACATATTTGGACTTTTACCTGGAAAACCGATACTGCACATTTAACCAGCTAATAGTAACACGTATTGAATCACGTCCGTTGAGTCAGTGGATTTTAGCAGATTGCCTCCGTATCGAAATAGTATTATGGTAATACTATAAGCAGTAAAAAGCAAATAGGTTTCATCGATGTTCTCTACTTTCGCAACTGCTTGCAAAATCGACAGACCAATAGTGAAGGCACAGTCCAATGCCACAAATCCAGTGCTACGTCAAGCTCAGCGTCCCAAATACCAATGTTTAAGAAATTTTTGTTTAAGAAATTTTTGTAACAGAAATGCAAATGTGCGACTTTAAAAGTTGCTGGGCAAAATACTCAAAAACTAACCCAATATGTGATAAAAGCTGGTTTCAAACACCCAAACTGAAAGCATGTCATAAATGCTTGTGAAATTGTAAGCCCTATCACACATGATCACCAAGAAACACTCAGTAAATTAGCATTGCCTTTATAAAAACGCATCCATAACACACAATGACTAGGCTCAAAGCTCTAAAATTCCACTTTTTCTTTGCTTCATACAAACACAACTGTTAAGCCACTTTCACACTCACGCTTAGAAACTAATGTTACAAAACATCTTAAGTCAAACAGCTTAAAAATGGAAGTTATTTGTCACTTACGTGCAAAGAATCGACTGGTCTTCACGATCTAGAAATAGCAAATACAAAATTATTGTAACAGTTCATGTAATGTCACACACAAATCACAGCTGTCAATGTCTATAAATGTCAAAATATGAAATGTTTTATGTCACACACTTACGGCAAACCTATGTTCGTAAATGACCAAGAAGTAAAAGGTAGTGCATAATGTTTACAAAAATATATTAGAACTAAAATGCATAACTAAAACAATAACACAGCATACACGCAGCTTCTAAGTAATGGTATGCTTGTTACTACTCCATGAAAAATAAGCCAAATGATAATAATTCATCATGAAACTACATACAATATCTAAACTCATTAAAACAATACCTTGCAACATGCTGCGATAGGCAGTATCTGTAATTGCATAAACATGAGGAGGGACTTCGTGTCGTTTTTTGCCTTTATACATATCGATCACTTTGTCCGTATAAATTGGATAGAATTTGTAAGGGTTCACCACCACACAGAAAAGTCCGGAGTAGGTCTACAAACATGGAAAAAACAACCTGCACTGAAAGTGCTTCAACAATAAAGAATATATATGCAGCAGTATTATTTTTATATAAGTATGTCTAGTCTAGAGATATTCAAGCAAAAAAACAACAGCTTATGATCAAAAGTATCATATAATTAACAACACATGAAACCAAAAAAATAGATTTTGAAGAATTATACACATCTTTTACTTACATATATAAGACCAGAGAAATATCTGTCCTTAAGATTATGCAGAACAGATGCTTCATTAAGGCAAGTCATTTCAGCCATGTCCTCAACTTTGGTGAATTTTGGTGGATTCATCTTCTGTATGTCATTTTTGTGAAAAGTGACCTTCTTGCCAGAGTCTACCAGTTCCACAATTACTTCCTCACCCTTGTCACTTTTCAAGCTAGCAGCTTCAAAGCCTTGTTCTTTGGATGGAACCCAAACAAGTTTCTTCTGAGTCCAGTCAGCTTGTCTGGCAGGGTCATTAACAATATCTTTGTTAACAACAAGATACTGAAGCTCTTTGCTGTCAGCCATCTTGGTGCACTAATTACCGTGTACAAATCAAAAGCTTACTGAAAAAGAACCTTCTCATGAAACAAGAATCTAAATTTTCTGCGAGAACGAAACAATAGCATAATGCCTTCATTGAACATATCTTACTATAATCAAGAAGAAGTGAGACTGAGTAAAAATTTTAACAAAACAATTTTTAGGCAACTTCAACTGAGATCGAACACCCCTAGTTTTTACATGAAATAACTTTCAGTAAGTTTTGATTATAACAACACCACAAGCAAAACTAACAACTGCCATAAGTATATCCAAATTATACCAGTACAAGCATGCTGCAAGTGCAAGACATCTGGCCATTTTATATTTGCAGTTATTATAGCACTTTTTCTATATATGAGACATACAAAAACAAGTATATACATACAAAAAGATCTGTTGGAATACACACTGCAAGCATAAAAGATGTTTCAGAGAATCAGCAAATAAAGCTTACTAGCCAGCCAAGATTTTCGACTATGTAGTTGCCTTCCTGGGAGTATTTTTTAGTAAAAACTTTTCACATGTTTAAAAATATTGGTCCTTACACCATGCTGCAATGTCAGATGTATACTGCTTGCAGTTCATTCGCTATCAAATGTCATCTTTGTCTTTCGCTCCATGCTTAAGAATTCGAGTAAACTCAACATAATCAAAATCACCAGTTTTCTGATTGATAGGAGCTTCCCGGTACATTTCATCTACTTGTTCATCATTATATCGGTCACCCATTGTGGTTAGAAGTTCACGGAGGTAATCTTCATTAATCTTTCCAGTTCCTTCTTCATCGAAGCATGCAAAAGCATTTCTAATTACTTCCTCAGGGTCTGTTCCATTCAGTTTTTCGCCAAACATGGTCAGGAACATTGTGAAATTGATAGGACCATGAGACTCACCAACCATTTTTTCAATGTAGTCATCACTGACATCTTTTCCCAAAGAAGCCAGCATATCCTTTAAATCTTCATGATCTATAAATCCATCACGGTTTTGGTCAATCATGTTGAAAGCTTCTTTAAACTCTTGAATTTGAGCTTGATCAAACATTGCAAAGACATTAGAAGTAGCACGCTGAGCGCGCTTCTTCGTAGTCTTTTTAGTTCGACGACTTGACATGCTGAAGTTGTTAACTACTTCTTTATATACAAAAACTACCCAGCTAGGTTTTTTGAAAATGAAGTTATACACACTACAGACATAAAAGCAATGATTTGTTTCCTTAGTTCTATAATAATGTTCTTTTTATAATTAGTGCTATAATAATGTCTTACATTAATTTGTCATGTATTTGACCAACACCATATGTTACCAATGCAATGAATACTGTGAATGTACTAGAATCTAGACTTTTGTTTCTGGCCAAAATGCAAATTGACCAGAAACAAAGAAAAAAACTGGCTGGACCAAGATTAATTATAAAACTTTCTTTTTTGGCCATAGCTTTATTCCAAATGTACTGAAACAATCCAAGTATAAGCAGTTATAGATTTTTCCCTATGGAAAATATGCTTTTAAGTACAAGATAAAGCACAATGTATGTTGCACAGGGCGTTTTGATTTCTGTGAGGCATTTTCATTACAAAGTTTTAACCAGATTATTAAAATTGATCTTGTGATGTTACAAAGATATCTTGTGAACTGTTGTATTACCAAAAGTCATCTGATATAAGGAAAAAACTTTATCAATATTATAGGGAGAACAAGTCTGCTGGAATTAATGATTTTTGGCAAAACTAAAATTATTCCTGATTTTCAGCAAGAAGAAAATTCTGGTCCATCCCTAATAAGTGCTTTGATGATCACATACTAGCTGTCTCTTTTTCTGTGCTGTGCAGCATGGTGCATTGCAGTGCATCATTGTCTACATCACCAGCTCAAGTGGGTTTAAGGTGATTGTCCTTGTTTAAATTTTTTTAACTGAGAATGAATATACCTGGTAATCAAAAAATAGAACTTTGCAATGTATTACAACATTGCTCCTAGGCAACTTCAATAAACAGTCTCCTGCTACTTTTGTGTTATATATCCCACTTTTTTAGTTTGCATGAGGTTCAGGCCAAAAGTTTATGTAAACAGCTTAGGGCAAGAAAAAATAAAAATGTGGCTGTGAAAGACCCCAGCATTTCATAGTCCAATGCAAGTAACAATAACTACACAGCATCAACAGAGGCCTGCAATTGGTTTAGGTCTAGTATCGGATTGGTATCAATTTTGAAGTAAGACAAGGACCTACCTGAGGCTGAAATGAACACCAGAATCAGGCTGCATGGCTTAACAAGCATTGTTTTCTATATAAAAAGAACCTCATTTGACCAAGATATTTTTTTGTAAAAATATTACACACACTGCTTGCATAAAGCATTGAAATGCAAGTTTTCTGATCAGAGCTTGTTGTTAAAGTACAATTAAATTCATCATATTTACTAAGATTTTATTTATACTACTGGCCCAATTGAAAAAATTATTAATATTAATAACTATAATAATTCATTCGTTTTCATGCTAACTTTACCTATAGGGAGGGTCGTGGGGCAGCAGCCCCAGTATTCAGAATACCTCACAGTCAACAGCAATTTCAGATAATTCTGCTGGCTCTACATCAAGGCGGGAGCAATCAAGGTTGGAGATGCAGTCACTCCACCTGGTCCTTGGGCAACCTTTGGGCTGCTTTCCCATGGGTTTAGCCAGCAGGACTGCCTCGCCAGTTTTTCGTGGGGCATTCTGGACACATGACCAAAGCAACGTAGCTGGGATCTTTCAATTATGAAAAGTGGTTCAACATTCAGGATTCTGCAAATTTCACAGCTGTGCACTTTGTCAAGAAGCGTCGCACCATGGACTCTTCACAAAAATCCCATCTCTGCTGCTTACACTTGAGATAATATTCTTTCAGTCATTACTCAAGATTCATGACCACAGGTAAGGATCAGAACAAAGACTGATTTGAAAACTGACAGCTATTACTTAATTAGTGAATCTCCAGAGTCCTAACTTTGCTTCATCCCATGGACTGCAAAAAATCTGATTCTCCTCACATCTTTCAAAAAGTTGCATTTACACGAGTTGTAATTTGAAGATCAATTTACTCAAAACACTAAACTGGATGAGAAAAAATAGCTGTAGGTTTGTATTTCATGTAGAAACCATATGCTGTGAGATAAGCAAAAACTAACCTAAGCTTAAAATCTTATGTTTGGCTCATTCTTAAAATCTGAGTTTCCTGAGATGGTAATGAAGAGGTTGTTCATGGATTTATTGAAAAATCAAATTTCAGATAGGCAGACAAGGAGCCAAACACCCTATATAACGGCTGCTTGAACTCACACAACCATAAAACAAATTAAGATGATTTTTATCTTTGATCCCTACCTGACTTCAGATTAGCCCCAATGGGCAACTAGTCTGACATTTAGCCAAATGTGGTCGAACCATTTACAGCAGGCAGAGAAAGAATTTCTTTTCACAATACTTAATATTATAAGTAACTTTAACACAATCATGCAGTTAAATACAGTAATCCTACAACAACAGCATGGCTACAGTATTATTTAACCATTTCTGTTAAGACCTTCAAATTGCATTAGAAATATACACAAACTTTAGTCATAGCCACATGCTGAAGTAAACCATTGAATTAGTTAAGTAATTTAAATTTTTCATTCCATTATTGCTAAAATTATTGCCTTTACAAATGTTCGCAATTGTATTTGTTTTTTTCTCTTTTCAGTATTTTGAATAAGTAAAATTTTACAACAGACAAAAGCAGTAAAATTGCTTCAAATGTACATGAATGAGAAAAGCTTCATCACAAGAATTACTGTAAAAATTTCAAGTCATATTTGCACATCCTAGTTTTTTATTGGTTTTTGCTACAAGATGGTTACACAACTGTCATGAAAAGTAATGAAAACATCACACCAACATAAAAATACCTATTATGCCTTACTTATCACAGCTGAAAGCATTTTCAAAAATTGTAATGAAAATTTTTATCACAAGGTATGTAACAGAATTACATTCCAAGCGACCATTCCCATTCAACTTACAGAAAATTTCATTGCGCTTATTTTGTACCTCAAGTTTAGGTGCATCAATATGTCTGCAATCTGTGTCAAGGCTTTCTCTGTCTGTGCTGTGGGTCATGAATACTTTTTAGTGAATGCTACAATGGTGACAATCCATGCTTAAAGCATGAGGCTGGTAAAGCCATGTAGCAACATTTTTCATAGTTTTTGATATGACCCAATCAAAGAAATAGTCCAGTCTAGCAACTTAAGAGGTGTATGCTTTGCCTATGTTCTATTCAGCCAGTCAACCAGTGTAACCAATTGTATTCTGTTTTACCACCGATTGAGCAACTTTTCTTAATTTATATTTAAGCAAATTATTTTATCATCCACAATTAAGAAAGCAAGCAAACATCTCTTATTGACAATGGTTAAGTGTACAGGAAAGTGCATTCATGAGCTCACTTCAATGCCATGCAAAAAAACCTTGTTGTTAACAAAATGGAACTTAAATGTTAATTGCTTTAAATAGCAAGTGTCAAACCCAGGTGAATGAATCTAAAAATTTTTCCACTACACAATAATGCAGAAACCTGGATTTTGAATATGCACCTTCTAAAGGATACCGTGGAATTATGCTTATTTTTTTCACTGACTAAACCCTGGCAATTTGAAACAGTTGCATAATACTGTAGCAAAAAAACATACTTGACAGACAAAGATTTACAGCCATGCACCAACAAGGATGTTAATGTTGACTAGGTTTTGACTCAGTGTGCTTATATTTAATAACCTCTGCAAAGTCGTTCATTGCAGTTTGAAATACCTTTTGGAACTTTCCAAGCTGCAAGAAGTTCTATAGCACAAGTATGCTTTCATTACGTATTAGGGTGGCAATCACTAAGTGCACTGTACAGTCATTTGATTCACTCCCTGCCATGACACCACCTGCGGTTAAATACTCTGCCATGACTAGGTAGGTTTAATCATGGCAAAATCAATCTTACTTTACCTTAGACAATGTGAACACTATGACTAACAAGAGTCACTTCGGAACATTTCAAAGATATTTCAATACCCATTGCAATTTTATTACAGCAATACAATGTTAGCATAACAAGAAAACGCAACTTCAATTTTGAAAGAATGCCTTTGCTAGCTGACTCCATTTTTTTCAGATATTACTGCATGTAATGTAAGGGTAACAAAAGTTTTACAACAAATCAAGTGTTAGAAGCTTGTGCAATTTTTGGTAAATATTTGGGCTTAGGGTTTCCTTTCCATTTCTTCACCAAGATGTATTTGTCATTCATTGAATAGTACCTTCCACCTGTGGTTTCTCTGAAGTAAAACAAAAGGACATTAGAGGTTTCAAAATACCATAACAGTTCTCAGGAGCCTATGTCAGATTCATTAGGTCAACACAAAGGAGTTAAGTATGCTGAATTAGAGATGTAATGATGCTAAAAGGTATGTTTGATTCATTTTAGGCCACAATTGTAGTGATTAGAGTATTCTAAATAGCTTAGCTATAAGTAGAGCTAGGGATTAACTTGTTACCAACAATGACCAGGCCTAAATATGATAGTTCCAACAAATTTACAGAATAGTTTTGCTTATTATCATTATAACTGTAATGATCGGTTTAGTTTTGCCTTATTTTAAAAGTATAATGGTGCTGAAATCCTAATTTACAAACTGTATCTTTGCTTGAACTAACGATTTAAAACTACTTTGATCTCCAGTTTTGTTTTCAAATTTAGAATAAATTGATAAAAACCTGTAGCAAAGCGGTATAGAAACTTTTTAGGATCTTATATTTTCTGTATTTTTCTATGCTTATTTGAATGTTCTCCCTGATTTTTTTGTTATGTCGCATGATGTCCACCATTGCCCATGGGTATGTTAAATGTCTGCCATACCATGACCATCCCGTTTTTTCTGTGTTGTTTATACTTTTTCTTGACTTATGACTACAGCAACAGATGTTTTATTTGTTAACTAATTTACACTTTGTTTCCATTTTTTATATTGCATTTCACTTTGTTTATTGTCCAAATGTATCTGTTAATTCAATAATAATGAACACTGAACCCACAATGCACAGAAAAAATATAAGACTATTTTACTACATCACAAAGCCCTTCATGGCATAGGTATGTTTGCAGATGGCATAGTATTCATTGGAATAAGCATGTTCGCAGATGGCATAAGTATTCATGGAATAAGTAGGCCTATGACAGATGTTACATTGTTTTTTCATGTATTTCCAATAGACCATACAATTACTTTCACTAATGAATCACTTGTCAGTGCTTGTAAAACATGTAATCAAAATGCATATGCACCGCAAGGTGTGTGCTACAGTATAACTGCTCATGGCAACATGTGACACTGGTGATGAATTATTTTTTTGGGGAGGCAGCAGTTATACATTGAAACAAACTAAACGCAAGTGGTAGGCAAGGCAGTCATAGTGCTGGTCAGTACACAAGGAACAACTAAAATTAGAACAAACTTGCACACAAGCCTGTGAATTTAATAGAATTTAATTGTGTCGGAAAAGGATTTTTGCACATTTTATAAACTCAGACTGTGTGAGGTGACTTAAAAGTGTTAACATTTTGAAAACAATTCTTGTCAACATCACATTCATTCACACCACACCAGTGACCACTTTATGGTTTACACTAAACTTCTTTTCTTGTCTACACCAAACACTTTGCTTAACTTCAATAGTCCAATCAATGTCTGGCATGTCATGAAATTATCGTGATTTTTCCTTTTGTAATGTGCATCAAACGTTCTAACGTCGCAACAAGCGTAGCCTACTTTAACATAACAGTACTGTACACTCCAGCATGAGTAAGAACTTGCACTGATCTTGGTAGCAGAAACTACAGTTCTACAATTGTTGCTGATGTAGAAACCAAATGCGATTGACGCACATCACGTTCAACGACCAAACGAGAAAAAACACCGATTTGAGCATGTGCAAAGAATGTCTCCCTTCTCTTCTTTCTCTAAAACGCAATTGCGCCTTCGACGGAATTCGACAAGGAAACGGCGTTGAGTGCAGCGAGGCGTAGCAGCCAATCACGCCGCCCCCGAGCGGTGACCACAGGATCTTCAACCGGCGAAGCGCAAAGTCACGTGAGCACGTTAATACTTGGATTTGCTGCATTTGCACATCTGCAGTAACTTAAACTGAGTGCAAAGGATGGCCCGAACATTTTTGCTTATCACTCACGAGGTGAAACCACGTATGGATTCTCTTAGCTGCGTTTTCGCGTCATCTATTAGGTAATTTGCGTCAGTAGAAAAGCTGTGGAATCTTTCCAAGAAAATGTTTTTTCCTGGAAACCAACCAACACGAGCATTTTCAAACATTCGCTGGGGTCTTGAGGGCAGCTCGTCGTCGTCGTCGTTTCAGCCAGTTTATGTGCTACAGTGGCGGAGCAAGGGGAGGGCCTGGGGGACCCGGGCGGAATTTTTTGGGGGACGGCACTTTGCTGATTAAAATACAATTTTTGAAAGGAGTTGAAAAGTTCTAGATTTTCGTTATGACTTTTAAATTAGTTTTTAAAAGTTCTAACTCTTTTCAATGTTTGTGTTTAGAACAGTGGTTCTCAACCTTTTTTTAACCAGGCCCCACTATAACCTTCAAAAAAATCTCAGGCCCCACCAGAACTACAACATGTCAAAAGTATTTGTGTTTCTCCGTCACTAAACTGCTTACTACCTGATATGAATTATAAATGCACATATAGCAAAGTTTACTCAAATTCATTGCGATACTCAGTCACATTGACGTTAGCTCTGCGCTTGATTCTGGTTACATATCTGTTTGATTCGAGGTTCCATTTTAGTCAGTTTCAGTCCTACAACACCAACTTTGGTGATTTGTAGTTGATTTCTCTTAGCACGCAGCAATCTGCAACAACGCTAAACCCACATTCGACCAAACAAGACGACGGAAAACTTTATCAGTTTTTGCCGGACACCTGTAAATACCACGTGGTCACTAAGATTGGTAAGATCACTAAGATGGCTAAGATCACTAAAGTTGCCAAGACAAGATCACTAGGATTGCTAAGACAAGATCACTAAGATTGCTAAGACTGCTAAGATTGCTAAGATCGCTAACACCACTGGGATTGCTTAGATCGCCGTGATTACCAAGATCGTCAAGAATACGAAGATCAGAAATTAATCTTGGTCAGAGGTGGGCAAACATTTTCTACGGAGGGCCACATTGAATAATTTATTGCTACCGAGGGTCGCATGCTCGTATTGCATATATTACATCTATAATCGCTTTGAAAACTTAAAAAAAGTTTTACATGGGCTGCCACAAAATGAAAGTAACAATAGTCACTTCGGGTTGAGTAAAAATGCGGTTTCGAATGAAACGTGTGGAAAAAAAACTTGAAAATTAATTTGATGTGATTAACCCTTTCAAATCCAACATAGGCTTGTGAATATCGTCAAAACCGTCGCCAGACGTTTGTTCAGAGGTGTTTGACATTCTAAAAATTGACAAAAGCTGCACTGATTTAGTGTTTTGTATTTCAATCTAAGGGGCTTGGAGCTTTGTTTGGGTAGATAAACCCACCAAAGCTACCCCCGTGGCGACGGACTGAATATCGTCAAATATATGACCTAGCGTTATTGCTCACTAGAGACACCTAAGCACCACTAAATGCAATCGCACACTTGCACTGCTATGTCGAATACAAGGCAAGTGTTGGAAAAAGCATTTCTATTAAATTC
>JGI24022J15233_10004606_pt1 | contig 14299 bp, 13 predicted proteins | sample Ectturendosymbi2_FD_15233 | JGI IMG/M metagenome (IMG submission 15233) | reverse complement strand
CCCCCCCGACTCAAACCTGTAGTTATGCCACTGCCCAGGTGGAGATGATCCCATCTTTCAGTGGATCAGTTTATTTTGCTATGAAAACAAGGCTAACGCTGACTTAATCATTTGCATATTTACCCTACTGTAAGTTAGGGATTACCCTATCAGATGTGAATGGATCCTCGGTATTACCTTGAAGGACCGAGTCCCGCATGTCCAGATCTTGCGGAGTGCCTGCTTTCGCCGCATTGAGGTATTTGTGGTGCAGCACCAGATCTGCCAGATCGATCACGTGGTAAGAATGCCGCAAAACCGTCGTCGACTACTCCAGGTTCATTATGAACATGCCGTTAGTTTGACGTTCGCAAGGTGGGCAGAATAAGAAACGATTCAAGGACCGTCTGCAGACCACCATAAAGACTCACTACATCCCACCACGGCATTGACCCCTCATCCACATCCAGGAAGGTATGGCGCGCAACTTGTCACCAGGCGGTCGTGAATTTTGAACTCAACCGCACTTCAGCCTTTGATGAGCGCTGTCAACGAAAACATGAACGACATCAAGCAACCTTTTTCACCCAGCTCTGGAATTCTATGTCCCACTTTTGGACGAAGATATGCATCGACTGCAGTCTCCTTTCCCAGCAACGTCACGTGCACGTAATATCACGCAGCACTCAAATTCTGTAGGAAGAGATATCTCCATTAAACACGATTGACTTCCAAAACGAACAGCGCTGCGAATGGCTTCGAACAAGGACACCTCCAAGAGGGTCTAACCACAACACCATCTACCGGGACTCTTCACAAGGATTTGTGTTAAAAACTGGTATCAACATGCACAGTTGTCCCCACGATGGCAACTACCTATATTATTTGTAGGACAGGTAACTGGACTTGGTTATGCATTAAATTTAATTTAATAATTGCAAGGATCTCCCATATAGCTGAATGCTCCTCAGTGAATAGGTCAATCATATACTCGTGTTAAGATAGCCACGTGTACCTCAAAAAACGTTTGCAACCAGAAGCAAGTATTTATTACAAAACACGGCGCAAACAAAGTCACACTGAACACATGCAAATGGGCTAACTTGAGTAAAACCAGTAAAGAGAGACGAATATCATGCAAAAGGTGCAAAACTGCCATAGCAGTGGTTCCAAACGTAGACTGATTCCAGTTAAAACAAAGCTGGCAATGCACTACTTATCATCGTTTTTAAAGGTGGTGAAAGTGTGACATCTTGTGCAAGACAGAGGCTTAAGGAATGGCCGCAGTAGAATTTGACGGTACGGTCGACTCTCAACATCTGCAAAGACACGAAATAAAAACACACACTGAAATAATAATAGGAACATATCCCACCTAACTTGCCTGGGTTGCTTTCATTACCTGAGGCCCTGATAGCGCACTGTACGTTCTGCTGCACTCCCGGCGCGTCCAACTCTGCTATAGTCGGCTTCGGTGGTTGAACTGCGCTGAACATTTGACGAAGGCGCTTCATTCGCAGCTCCACCTGAGTTGCTCGGGTTGCCTTCGTTTGATGACACTCCCTGAACCGCTACCGACACATTCCCACTTCTACCCACCTCGGGCAGATTGCTTTCCGGAGGTAATCGGCGTTGAAGGCGCTGCAACTCTGTGTTCAAGTTCATTGCGGCTTGCACGCACTTTGCACGCATGATGCGGATTGACATCAGGGCAATGACAGTCGCGATGGCAATGGTCAACGCGATGAACGGACTGGGGAAAAAGACAGGAAGTAAGCAAGTCCAAAGGAAAGCACTCATGAAGAACAAAGACAACACGCCTAGTCTCCACCACACTGATTTTACAAACTTCCGAAGTGACATAACTGATACTTACAACATGACGACAAGAGGCTCAATCACAATCAATGCGTCTGAAAGTTTCAAATCCAGAAGTTTCGGGCAAAGCGATAATACGGTGAATGCCAACAATATTTCACTTATTATCGTGAACATGTTTTCAAGGAAAACTTCACCTTTTGCACAGATAACTGCAAAACAAAACTATTTTTGAAGCATGTTTCATGTACAAGAGTGTGAAAATAATTTGTGGCTGTGAAAAAGCAACTCCTCGCTGTGGATTAAATAATTATTACAGTTCCACGTCCTTCAAACGCAAAACCCATTGCAGCTGCTAGCAAAACCTAGTAAGTCACAAAAAGGTTTTTGAATCTTTTCTCAGTCGTCTACATTGTCAACCCATGACGGTTGGAGTCAAAATCACTAGCACTTTGAATTGTTTCTGCTAACGATGACTTCTACGTTCTTCCTCACCTCTTGAGTAGTTCGACTTTTAAGTTCTTCCTCACCTCTTGAGTAGTTAATCAATCAAGAAAAAACGACATGCTTCACAGAAGATGGAATCTACGCTTTGAAATTAGTGCTGGCGTTGTTGCTGCAAGCCAGATAGTTTTGATTTCAAATCTTTTCTGGACGAACTTAACTTTGAAAACTGTCTAAAAGATTTACCTCAAGGTTTCTCTGCGTATTGATTCCTTACAAACACTTTTATTTCCTCCCCAGCATAAGTCACAGAAAGAAATGTGCTGAGGTGAGAACCACAAAAAATGAAGAGTGATAAATAGAGCTTCAAATCCAGCATTGCTTCTTGTATTCCAATAAATGATCTGTTAGATCATTTGCCGCATTTTGTAGCTAAATACAAAGTTAGAAAACAGCATGGCCTCAATGTAGACGATCTTTTGCTGACTTAAAATCTCAGTTAAATTCCAAATTATGTACTGATCAGTGATCAGCTTACTCCTGTGAAATTGCAATTTTGAGTTACACCATGGAGTGTTTCGTGCCGTGTTAGAGGACCATGTCCCTTTACTTAAAATCCTTCACGAAAACAACAGCAATTATCCAAAAAGTCATGGGTGTCTGCTGATATTTTTAAAATAAGGGGAGAAACTAAATGTTTCATAAAGTTTATAACAAAAAGCAAACACATGCCTACACTTTTTATAAATAATTAAGAAATAGTCTTTATGGGAAATTAACAGTTAAATACAATTACTATAACAAAATACTCAGTTTTCATAAAATCAGTTCAAAAAATTAGGCAGAATCTTAGGCATATAAAAACTTCAAATGCAAAGCAAACAAAGTTCCACAAAATACAATGAATTGTCAAAGACACTTTTTGTATGAATCTTTAAATATTGCAAAGGAATTTGATAATTATTTTAGTGACATTGGTTCTAAAATGGCTGAAAAACGCCTGCTCCAAATTGTGTACCTGAGCATACCGTTAGCGCACATGTGCGTCTTTCTATCTGCATGAAATGTATGATGAAGAAGTACTACGTTTAACAGAGAATTTCTCAGAAGGTAAAGCTATAAATGAAAATGTAATACCAACTAGGATCAGTAAGGTGCCTCTGTTAGTCCCAGAGCCAATTCTTTCACGCATCTTTAATGAGTACATTAATGAAGGTTCTTATCCTGATTGCCTAATAGTGGCCCACGATATACCTATGTATAAATCTGGAAACCAAAATATTTGCATTGTTCGTCGGACAATATCTATTTCACTGAGGTAAAATAAAATTTTTGAAAGGATTCTATATGATAGAGTGTTCTATCATATACAAGAGTATAAGTTATGATCCAAATATCAATATGGTTTCAGGTCTAAATTTTCAACTTGAAAGTATTTGCTCTAATCTGTTGAGCAATGCTGACAACGGATATTCTTGCTCCATATTTCTTGATTTGTTATAGGCATTTAATACCGTTAAATAAAAACCTTCTATTTGATAATTTTCATCAATACCTTTGGTATTACAGGAAATTGCCTTACAACGTTTTCGAAGCTATTTGTCCAATCACAAGCAATTTATAAGAATAGAAAACGTGCAACCGGGCTTAGTAAATAGTTCAAACAGCATACCTCAAGGGTCTGTCCTGGGACCCGCTTTGATTTGTCATGTACAATAGCGACTTTCCTCTATCCGTCTTTATGTTATGCTCTAATACATGCTGAAGATATGTATCTTTGTCTGTCTGATGAAAATCTTGACCATCCTGCGCGGGTTGTTTTCGTCCCTTCCCACACACGCAAAATTTAAACCCGCCCCGCTCACGCAGGGATTTGAGAAATCCTTCCCTGCACCCACAGACTTCTAAGCCGTGCCGCGCCCGCCCCACCCCGTCCCAAACCTGCACCTGTCACTGTGTGTCTGAAAACCATTAAAAACTCATGCAACGTGTTTCATCGATTGTGGCAACTGACCAGTGGTTCATTTCAAAGTCAGCACCTCGTGAAAAACACTGTAAGTAAAAATGGCGAACCTCATAGGCACCTTGAGCGCTTCGTTCTTAGCTTTAAGAGCACTGTTAAAAAAGAGTTGATTGTCTACCTGCGGACTCTTTAAATTTGCTCCCTTTCTGTTTATGACATACCCAGCCATACTGCACACTCATTGAATATCAGCGGTAATTGCCATCACGAAGAACGTGTGTATTTCTTGCAAGACCACCAAGAGCTGGAAACTCCAACGTGTGGTCTCGCCATGGAGAACATCGCTTTGCCCCTGTGCGACAAGCTCTCTGTAGCTTTAAATTTCTTGCTCATGTCACGTGCACATGCACTGGGTCAACATTCAGTTACCCGCACAAATAATTTCTTATCCCGCGCCCGCCCCGCACCATGTTCAACCTGCGACCGCACGCATAGTTCTGCGGATTAACCCACCCCGCGAAGACTCGAGCATAGATAGAACTAAATAAAGTGGAAAACAGGCTGCGTTTAATGAAATTGTATTTAAATCACTCCAAATCATAATTTATGTTCACAAAATCTTTGAAAAATAACATAACAAAATCTGAAACTTCTTATTTCCAAATAAAAGTTTATTAATGGCAATTACTTTCAAAGAAAGACATGTGCAAAATATTTACAAGTTTTGATAAACAGGTCGTTAGTTTGGCTTTATAGGTGCACGTGAGACGACCAAACTAGTTACCTAAAAAGTTTAGACGTTTTGCAACCATTATTAGAAGTATTACACAATAACACACGAATTACTGCTTATACGTATTTCGGATGTCATATTACGCCTTTGTACATATCTCAATTTTCTGGAACTTCACGATCTCTCTCTCCTAAACTGATGCACACACTTCAACATGACATGTTGCCAACATCAGACTTGTTTCAGAAAATGGTTGATGTTCATTTTCATCAAACCGAGTACCCACCTAATCAATTTTTTAGGCAATAAGCTTCAACAAACGTAGGTAAAGACATTTTTTCATCTCGGAGCGACTCTTCAGGCAATCGTAGAACACTCAAAACAATTCTCATGATGCATTCCCGAAACAATACCAAGAATTTTGGTATTGTAATATGAATAAATGGTTTTTTACTAACTGATACATCGTGTTTAATTTTTAGAAAATATGCGTTTGCTTTGTCTTGTCGTTTACAATTGTTTGGCATGCATTTGTTTGCTTGAATGGTTTATTGCAGTGTTTTTTAACCAGAGGGGCCGCGCACCCCTAGGGGGGGCGTCAATAAATTAAGGGGGGTTTGAGCCTTTATGCGCTCTGCAGCAGGGAAAGTTTAATCGATAAATTAACCAATAAATGCATTTGCCCATATAACTTGCTTATTGTCAGGGGGGCTTGAAACCAAGGACAATCACTTAAAGGTCATGGTAGTGAAAAGGTTAAGCACCACTGGTTTATAGCATGGCGTTTGACATACAAAAGGTAACTGAACTGGTCTTTGTATCAGGTCCTTTTCACGGTAATGTTTTTATTTTTACTGAAACATTTTATTCTGTTACTTCTCGATATCCGAAAGGTTTTTCGGTACTCTGGCTGCAAACGCACTTCGTTGTAAAATATTTGGCTGTCTTTATCTACTTTACAATGTACCAGTCGTCAGTATCTCTGATCAGGAGCCAGATGCAATATTGCATTTCAATTGTGGTGCTTTGGAGCAACCGAAGCAGCTTGCGAAAGTAGTGTTGCAGTTTGTGGCGAAGGCTGGAGAGTTGGAAAGCAGGAATGGTGATGTTTCCTCCGTGAATCGGATGTTTCTACCATTCTATACATAATATTGCGACACATCAATTTTACAAAGCGGCAAATCGCAATCTTGAAATGGCATTGAAATCACTCCCAACTAAACACAACTTGTTATTCATTTTAATTTGTGAAGAAACTATCCTTGCTTCCGAACGTCACACTTCGAACTCTCCACAAACACCAGTCCGGTAACGGTTGCCGTCACTTGAGAAGCAGATCTTTTACTATAATCAATCACGATTAAAAGCGATGGTTTATTGTCAGAGTCTTACCAACTTTATTTTGTTACACACTACATGCTAAGGCCCCTTATTTTGGTGCGTATAACCCTGTTGGTGTTGGAAATATGAAATATAAAACCGCTCTCGGCAAAATACTTTGTCGACGACACTGTCAATATAAAATACCCTTCTATACTACTGTTCAACTGAACCTTTCAAGCTATCTGGAAAACAGCACCAATAGTGATACACTATTACATTGCTCCCTCGTGCACTTCAAAACGCAGAACACTGTACCGCTTGCAAGCAACAGCGATTATAACAAGCAGGGTTGCCATGACGCGATATTGAAAGTATTAAGTTGTGAAACCTGTCAAAACCTCGAAACAAATATTGAATTTCGCTGGAAGACACGATACATAAGTTACTGAAAAGTACGGAAATTCCAAACTCAGCCATGTTTATTTTAATTTTGTTCTTAACCGCTGACGACAACTTTACAGATGTTTTTTGCATTGTGTTCCATGAATAAAAATTTTAGAAAATTTATGATTAAGTGATGGTATCAAATTTTTTTCATTTAGTATTGAAAAGGTATTGAAAAAAGAAAGTATGGAAAATACTTCTTGAAAATGTGTGGAAACTCTGAAAAAATCCCGACAGTAATGCTAAATACTAACACTAAAAAACTCGGCGCACCAAACTTGAGTAAAACCAGTTTGAAGAAATAGTCACTGTTAGGCAAAACGTGTCATGGCATTTACTTGCGCTAGCAGTAAACGTAGGCTGGAATCTTACCACAAGGAACTTAACAATGCACAACTTCACACAGGGGAATGAAGTGAAACTTCCGACATTAATACATGGAAAAAATAAACGGCAAAATATATTGAAGAACAAGACGCTGGTAACAACTGATGTGGAGTATCAAAGTCGTATCCACCTAACTTGCCTGGGCTGCTCACTGATTTTGCCGCACTGAACTTTTTGCTGCTCTCCCGACACCTTCCCCTTTGCCGCCTTCATTGGTTGAAGTGCATTAAACGTTCGACAAAACCTTTTTCATTCTCAGTTCCACCTGAGTTGCCCGGGTTGCCTTCGTTTGATGACACTCCCTGAACCGCTAACGGCACATTCCCACTTCCATCCACCTCGGGCAGATTGCTTTCCGGAGGTAATCGGCGTTGAATGCGTTGCAATCCTACGCGGTTGGTAGGCATAAAGGCGAAAGCGATGTGAATTGACATCAGGACGATGACAGTAACAATGGCCATGACCAGCACGATGATCGGACTGTGGAAAAAGAAAGCGAAGTCTAAGGAAAACCACTCATAAAAAGAGAAAAATCTACCCTTCTGCTTTTTATAAATAAAAATCCAAAAGAATATTCTATAAGCTTACGAGCTGACTCAAGTGATAACTTACAGAACGAAGACAATAGGTTCGATCATTTCGAGCGCGTCTGAAAGCGCAGCATCCAGAAGTTTCGGACACAACAACAAAAGCATGAATGCCAATACGAAGTCGAGTACATGCGAATTCATGCTTTCAAGAGAAAAGTCCAACTATTGCACAGACAGCTGCGAAACAAAATCGTTTTTATGGACGGCAATGTGAAACAAAACTGTAACTGCGAAGCGAAACAGCAGCTCTACGCTGAAGCTTAAATTAACACTACAGTTATACTTCTCCAAAACGCAAAATCCGCTGCAGCCTCTAAATCTGATAAATTCAGCAATAAACGCCCATTGCATCGTTTCTCGGTCGTTACCAGATGTAAATATTGTCAACCAGGTGCGACTTGAGACAAATCACTACACGTTTGAATTGTGTCTGGGAACGACAATGACTTCTAAGTTCTTCTTCACCTCTGCGCAGTCAATCAATCAGGAAAACATGAAACGCTTCACAGAAGATGGAATCTACTCTACGTTTTCAAATTAGTGCTGGCGTTGTTGCCGCCAGCCAGATAGTTTTGATTTCAAATAGTTTCCGGACAAACTTTGAAAACTGTCTGAAACAGTGGCTCCCAAGGTTTTTCCTCCGTGTTGATTCCTTACAAAAACTCAATTTCCTCCTAACATATATCATAAAAAGGAAAATTGCTGAGGTGAGAATCACAAAAAATATGAAGTGCAATAAATATAGGTTAAAAGCAAGAGACCAAAATGCTGGCGAAGCTTTTATGCTGTACAACATCATAAGAAAGGGTTTGACGAAAGTTCGCAGTGCAACGTTGATGAAAACAAACACATTTTTCTTCTATAAGGTCCCATGCACATAATTGTAACTGCGCAAAGACGAATCGATAAATCTCCATAACGCCTTCGCACTAACGCACAAAGCAGTGCAACTCTCTCAGTTATGATCATACATAATTGAACAAGTTTACCAAGCAAACTCACAATTAAAAAACTGTGAAAACATTCATTCAATTTTAGTGAGAATCCGGTTCCTCATGTTGACTAATTATCATATTCTACGAGAAAAACATGTTAATGTTGCTGAAGCACTGTGCGCCCTCTAAGGTTTAACTCGTTTTATGCTCAAAATGTCTGAGGCAGCAACCTCAACAATCGACATCGAGACTCAAGATCGGAAAAGTTTTCGATTTCGCCAGCATTTCCCACCATAAACTTGTCACAAAAAGTCATCCACAATTCGTAAGTTCTATTTCGTCGAATTGCAGTCATTTTTATCAAATTATATTTGCTTTTCCTTCATCATAAAATCAAGTTAACAACAAAAATTTTGAACCGCTGAAGATTTTCAGTGGCAATGTGATACGTCACACAAAGCCCCACACGAAGAACTCGTGACCAAGACATGCATAGTTTGTGACCGAGACTAAGACTCGCAAAACTGCGTCTAGAAATCAAGTCTGAAGGCGCGATCACCGATAAGCGTGTAGTTGGATATGGCAGAAGTGTTCGCTCGGCCATCGTTGGACAAACAATTTGGCGCAACTGGCAGTGACTTAGAGCTTTTCATTCTTTTGCAACAGAGAAAACTTTCAGCAAAAGTGCCGAACAATAAAATGTTTCATATTTCTATCTCGAAACGTGCTGAAGGGTGTTGTAAAGAGCTAATACCAAGATTTTTAAATTTATTCAACACTTTCAAACTACTGTAATCAGCAACGCCTTATCTGAAACACCGAAGATTGCAATATAAATTGTTACCACAGCACACCAACAAGTTCATAGCTCTCCATGTTTCTCTGCAATATCAGCATTTACATGAAATAGTTGAAATCAGTTTGTCATTACAACTCAAGATAACTTCGTGCAAAAAAGGTTCCCAGCGTAGAATGCAGTATTAGGTAATAGCAATTAGCTGCTAGCAGGCAAATCAAAAAAAGTAGAAAAAAATTAACAGGTTTGCCAAAAACATCCGACCTTGTCTAAGTGCAAAGAAGAAATATTAATCGATATTTATGCTTTGCACTGATTCTACTGCAAGTGTACTCATGCGGCAATTCCTACACTTGGGATAGGCTGTGTTTTTCATCAAGTTTCCTGAGGGCATATTGTGGACATTTTCGATCCCGCTTTGCCATAACCAACCTTAATGACTCCGTTTTTAAAAATCGTAAAAATGACGTCGTCTTTAACACGTGTGCTGTTGCGATCGGAAAGCCCGAGCGGCATGTGCGCAAAGCTTCACATTGTGGCAGCAAGCAATAATAGAGTTCATTCGACGAGATCGCTCTATTATTGCATGTTCGCGTCACAGATATATGGTGTTGTTCTTCGAGCACATTCCGTTCGTGGTGAACTGCGCATCCAACGCAACACCAACGAAAACGCTGCAACGATATCCTTTATTTTTTACAACGAACTGCACCGATCGCACGTTCTTTTTGTGAAGTCTGCACCTGGCACGAACTTCACATCCTGGTCACAGCACCATTTTGTTTCGATCGGAAAACCCGAACGGCATGTGCACAAAGCTTTACACCGTGGCAGCAAGCAACAATAGATCTCACACGACGAGATCGCTCTATTATTGCTTGTTCGCCCCACATAGATATGGTGTTGTTCTTCGCACACATTTCGTTCGTGGTGAACCGCGCATTCAGCGCAACGCTAATGGAGAGGTCGCAACAGTGCAAATTGAGTTCAACGGAAAGTTTTGGGACAGTTTGTATATTAACGTATGACAGCGCGTAGTTCGAATAAGCTGCCCTGAGTAATTCTGTGCTGTGTAAATTGTGCTACAGGAAGGCCCTTCCATTAAGATAGGTATAAAATGTACTAACAAAGGAACTGGCATGTGTAATTTTCTAAGAAGACATGTGATTGGATAAAATCAAAGCAATTGTGGGTTGTAATTTGGAATAGTGAATATCATAGCAAAAACTGAAAACAAAGATGTAGTTTAGAGTGCTTAACCCATGAAAATTCACCACCTGCTCGCAATTGTATTTGATTCCGTATGTGTTAAAAAATTCACATCGATATTTTAATTCGATATCATTTCGTAGAATGATTGCTGAGGGCACCCGGGCACAACGCCTTCTACCAATTTTTGTGCCCCCAAATTTTGCTGTAAAAATTTATTTTAAATATATAATAAAAACAAAAATGTATTCTGCCCCCAAACCTTAAAACCTGGCTACGGGCTTTCACCCAGTTGTCTAAAACACAGTGACGGCAAGACGACAGACTGGTGGCTAATGTCACCAAATTCACCTAAGGTGAGTGCGGTAACAGTTTTTTGTCGTACAAACATTAACCTTTCCAGAGACATTTTTCTACTTTAAGAAAGCAAGTTGTCCCTCGTGTCCCTGGCGTATAGCGCAATGTAGCAAGACTGCGCTGATGAAATATCCACGACGCTGTTCAGGAAGAAGCTTCGCTCAGTCCACCTCCTTTCTTGCTGGAAACACTGCAACAGCCCTTCTTGTCGTGTTCCAGGAATGAGTTTCTTAGACGTGATGAAAACAAATAGAATACTGTTTTTTAATCTGATTTTGCACTAGTAATCACAGCCTAAGGTTAATTTGGGTATCCCTCAGTTCAATCTGCTTGTAGATGCAGTGATGATTCAAGTGCTACTGACTGCTTGATCTTGGCATGGAATGCACTCGTCACCAGTGGAATCACCAGTGGATGACGGTTTGGTTAGTATGACATTGTTCACGCTCGTTGTGTTGAAAATATGCCACTGACTGAAGGTGTGCCTCTATATTTGCTATACTTCGCGGACTGTCAAGTGCATTGAAAGTTTACTGGATCACATAGATTGTCTGGATGTGACTAAGTTTTGCCTTTTGAATTAATCGAGTGCTGGGTAGTTTTACAAATTTGATGAGTTGTTTCCACGTTGAACGCACTGAGATTGGTAATAGTTCCACTGGATTTAGGTAGTTCAATTTGCTTGTAAAAATTTATATTTTTATTTGATCCTAGTTTTCCTTGCTACGGTAAACTTAGAACTACCCAGCAATCTGCAACACCTAGTTCTTGTGTGATCGATTTTTGTGTGGTATTGCGCCGTAGTTGTATCACTTGTACGTGTAGTGTATTCAGTAGAGTTGTCAACCCTATGCAGGATTAAGCGCAGAGCTTGTAGCTACAGTGTAGCATATAAACGACGCGGGACCCTCAGTTAAAAATACACTGGAACATCTGTTAAATTAAAAATTCTGCGGGCATCTCGGTGACTATCATTAGGCATACTGAATTTCGTCAGTAGAAAAAACCTGGTCCTGAATAGCAACTGGTGGACAGTAAGTGCTACATATCTTTTTCACCAAAAACGTATATACGTATCGTTTTACTATGAAGTGCTGCACAGCTCACAAGTACAGTAATTAATGCTTCCAGACTCATCAACAAATTTGATCACTGCTACATCTATACAGTGTTGTCTAAGTATAAATGTTAAAGTTGATTGTATAAAGCAGCAAACCTACTGCTTAAGACCGCATTTTCTAGATTTTGACCTAGCAAATTTGTTTATGGTACTGGTAGTAACTCTTTCACAAAGACGTTCATGCTCCAAATACTATTTAGAATCAGGCTGGACAACCTCTTTTATCTCATGGTGCTACTTTGTTCGTTCTTAAACATTTTAGAAAACGCCCGTTCTCCACCGTTTAGAAAATGACCGTTCTCTACTGTAGTTGGTCACCATGAGAGATAAATAAATACCTAAATCATTTTCCATATTTGTAAAAGAAGACTCCCACTCGGGACCCATACTTTGGGAACCACTGGAATGTGTGATGCTACTCATGATTGCTACTCTGGTTCGGAAAGATCAGTTGGCACTAAAAGTTTGAAGTTTTTTAACCATGGAAAGTTTCGCAGCATCCAATTAAACGTTAGCACGTTCAGGAAGGATTCAAAAGATGCGAAATTGCGACGATATAAAAAACTTAAAGAAAGGCAGCACTTTTTTTGTTGCAACCACTGCTTGACTTTGGCACACGAAAAGTGGAAGCGCTGAATAGCCTTAGAATTAAAATCATTGGTTGATTTGTAGAAAAATGGTGAAAATTGTTCAACAGAGATATCAATGAAGTCTGTTAACCAACGGGTGCCGCTGAAGATAACTTCCTATTTACAAATGGTATCTACCATTTTATGGCTAGTGATTCAATGTGACGTCGTTCCATAATTGGCGTAATTTGGTGAAAAAAAGTGGTGATGGAACATTGCTTTCGCTAATTTCTGAAACTTTATAAGAAAATTGGACAACCATTGAACAAAGCTAGTTCTTCTCGTTCCACAAGCAAACCTTTTGTTAAACTACAATGGTTTGGGTGTATTTTTTGTGAGGCCCTTTCCTGTTTCACCCCTCCAAAACCAATGATTCGGCGTTTGACCAGCAGGAGGGAAAAACCTTATGGTTTGAAAAAGCTGACAGAAAAAACTTTCATCACAACGCAAAGTACTCAGTGTTTAATGCCTATGCTGAATTATTACAATTTACCAGACTGTTGCCGAATGTCAAAAATATTTTGATGCTACTTCTTCGAAAGATACCACGGTCAAAATACCGTGAAATTTCACCTATTTTACCGCTTAAGGCAGGGGTTCTCAACCGGGGGTAAATTTACCCTTTGGGGTTAAATTTTATCTATCCTGGGGGTACATTTAATGATGCTGTTGTACATTTTTCTACAGTGCTAGTAGGTAAACGAAAAACAGGGGATAAATTTTATGTTAGGAAGCTGGCAAGGGGTAAACGGGAGAAAAAAGGTTGAGAACCCCTGGCTTAAGGCAATGAAATCACTCCTTCGCTTTAGTCGGAAACAGATTGGAATCGGTATCACTGTATTCCTGCCTTCTGGTAAAAAGAAAGCTTTCTTTCATGGCATGTCTCTGAGGTGAGTTTTGCGGCGACCCATTCTCTGCCACAAGCAATCTGCTGGCAAATCTGTAGCTATAGTGATGTGCGTCAGCGATCACGAAATACTGTAGAATGAAAGCAGAGCTCTTGCACATTTTAAACCGTGGGAAAAACTGCTGTAGATATCATGTTTGCTGATGATGCAAGCAGGGGTGTCATCATCATTATCATGGCCCATCCCGTCGTTGTCGACGATGAGCTCAGCGCTTCTCCATTTTTGCTGCGTAGCTTGTGGCTGACAATGAATAACCAAAACTCCGAGAGGCAAACCATCTGTTGCGATCGGCATCAAGTGTTTCCCAGGACTGTGGCGAGATGTGGAAGTCTGCCATGTCACGCTTGATGACGTCTTTGTAGCGCAGTTTGGGTCTGCCAGTTCTAAGAGGCGCGTTATAGAACTCGCTGTAGAGGATATCCTTGGGCAGGCGACCATCTTCCATACGGTGGACGTGGCCCAGCCAGCGCAGATATCGCTGCCTTATGATAGTAGTGAAGTCATATCAGCCGGTGAGTCGCAGGATGGTGGAGTTGGGGACATGATCCGTCCATGAGACACCAAGAATGAAGCGTAGGCATCTGAAATGAAATGCACTGAGCCGGTTTTCTTGGCGGCGGTATGTGCACCACGTCTCGCTGCTGTATAACAGAACACTCAGGAT
>JGI24022J15233_10004601_pt1 | contig 14305 bp, 9 predicted proteins | sample Ectturendosymbi2_FD_15233 | JGI IMG/M metagenome (IMG submission 15233) | reverse complement strand
ACCCCAGCAGGTCATCCAAAGTATCAAAAGACTCGGATTGTAGCCTAGTTTCCAGTAAAAACTTCAGCGAAATACTACCACCTATCGGTTGGCACCCAAGGCCAGGCAAAGTGGGCCAAGGTGGCCAAAAAGTCCTTCACTTATGACGTCACTCACAAAAAAACCGCACCCCCCAAGCAAAAAATTGTTTTTCAAGTGCAATCTACTAGACTGGCCGATCCGTTTGAGCCGCTGAACAGCTCTCTAGCACAATGAGCGGAGGAGCTAGGGCGTTGGTAAGGCAACCGAAAACTGCTGTTTTTTTTGTGAAAATCGCCGAAACCAGGCGGCTCTAAAAGTGTTAAAAGGGTGAGTCTTCGGTATATGTGGGAAACAAAAGATTATAAATAAAAAGAGAATAAATTAGCCCAAGTATTAAATTTTATATATTGTGGATATCAGACACTGAAGTTCAGAGGTCATGAGCCTTACATTACTTGTTTTCTGCGATTTCATAGGTGCAGTAATTAATTATGTGCAGCAATTGGCAATATTTTCCACTTTGACTATCTTTTACCTAAGTTGAATGTTGGGATATTCTAAGAATAACCTTATGGCTTACACTCTTAAGCTGAAAATTTGTTTGTATAACAAGCATGAAAAGTGATAGGTTTTGGTGATCTGTGAAAAATGGCAGGAATTGGATTTAACATCAAACTGTGGAAACTTCAGCAAAATTGTATTTCAGGTATTTCCATGTCTTGTAAAGTACTGTTTTCTATATACCAAGTGTTTATTTTCAATAGAATCCCATCAAAATTGTTTCTCATGACTATGATGGAGTGTCTACTGTTGCAATCAGAAAACCTGGGCGGCAAGCACACATAGCTTGACACTGGGGCAACAAGCAACAATACAATAGAGATCACATGCCACGCTCACTCTATTACTGCTTGTTTATGCCATATGCATATAGGTGCTATTCATAGCACACGTCCTGCTTGTGGTGCATCACGCATGCAACAATGCGCCAACTGAGTGACTGTACCATCATCTTCCTTTTTACAAAGAATCGCACCAATCACAGGCTCTTTGTGAAAGTTACATCTAGCATTGCCTTCACATCTTGGTTGTAGCACCATTTTGTTGCAATCGCACAGCCTGAATGGCAATTGTGTAAAACTTCACACCATGGCAGCAAGCAACAATAGAGGTGACATGCTATGCTCACTCTGATACTGCTTGTTTTCACCACGTACCTATAGGTGCTATTCTTAGCACAGATCTCGTTCATGGTCCATCACACATGTGACCCCACACTGATCGAAGAGCTGCAACACATGTCCTCAAACACCAGAATAAAATTTCATGAAAACTACACTGCTAGATGGATTTTCTTTTTATAGTAAATATAACTTGCTATTGTGTGTTCCAACTTTTAATTTTAAATATGCATCAGCCTACTTCACCCATTGTTTGTACATTTATACACAAATAGAATTGTAGGCTCTGTATGTATATTATATCTGAGGTGAAATAATTGCTGTACGGTTGTTTATGTCGAATTCAGACTCTCGCCATATCTCACTCAGTTAGATTTGACCAATCAATGACAGTAAGTGGTTACACTGTTCATAATTTTGAATATGGTGTTCAAGTGAAGCTCTAGTGCTCATTGCCTTATCACCCATTTGCAAAAAAAACAACAAATTATGTAAGCGTTACTTTGGAGTGAGTTTTCAAACTGATACAAAATTTGTCAGATTTTTCAACAACTTCCTTGAATTTTGGAGGAAAAGGTCATCATCACTTCCAAGCTCTATGTTTGTTCAAATTCTCATGTTGTTTTTCATATTTCATGTTTTTTTCTGAAAATATGATAAACATTAAAAGATTGAAAGCTTTGCCAGCCATATTGATGAAACATTCAAAAGCTTGAGACAATTGATTTGAGACAGACGTGCAGTGTTTGAGACCAAGACTCATAAAAATACGTCTTGAGACTCCTTCAGTGTCATTAACTGTTATATGTGAGGACACACTGCACAATAAACTGGTGTAGTTCATTAAAATGAAAACCTTAAGATCATCTTCAGACTTTGTAAGTTACGCTTGCAGCAATATCTGTGTCAATTTAAAGTTGTTTCTGTCAGGCTTGCATTGGGTATGATAACATTCAAAACATGTTCTTATCACAAGCTTGATTTTGTAGTTACTAAAAGATTATGAAAACACCAGTGTAATGGTATAATGCTTACCAAACAAAGTGGATAGTTATCACCCTGGCCTAGAATTATGATTCTAACTTTTTGTGACACATTTTTTTAGACTGATATAATTTGATTCATGCGTCCATGATGTTTTTATCATTTGTTTATCTTTGATTATGCAAGCTGTATCTCATGTCATACTTTTTGGAAATGGTTAATACTTGAGGGATTAGCATTCAACTTTCAAATCTCTGAACTTCAGTTGGTACACTCTATTCCACTTACCCAGTAACACATTTATAAATTGTTTTGAAGTTCCTATGTTTCAATTTCTACTGAGGAACACAGGATATCAAGTGCTTAACTTTTTCTTTTGTGTGACATGATTATTGAAATGAGCTCAAACATTTTGTACTCTAAATTTCAACTAATTTCGTTTCTGTGTCTGTGTTTTTAAAATATGAACATTTACTGTATGTTGATACAACAACAAAAGCTGAAAAAAGGATTGTAATGGATCTAATCATTTCTTGATTTTCCATTGCCACAGGTTGCTGCTTGGTTTTTATCTAACATTAAATGTAATGAATATATAAATTTTAAATGAACTGCTGGAGTTTTTGGCCTTTTCAGACAAAGACATCACCATCAACCAATATCATGAAAAGGGTGAGGTGGTTGTTGGAGACTACCATTTCATCAAAAAAAGCTTTACAGTTGATCGTGGTGAGGTATGGACACCAAGGAACAAAAGGCCTTCCAGGCTAAGGGACAATATCAAGATGCTGGAAGAGCTGCTGCGGTCAGAAGAAGTCCTTTTTGTAAAATGGAAGCAAACTTCCATTCTTAAGGTATCTGACAAGTATGTTTGTAACTTTTTGCTGCAGGTGTTAACTGCTGACAGCATGAGTAGTGAGAGTAAAACAATAAAAGTGAAGGCCTATGAAATATCAGAGATTGTGTTTGTTTTGTTGCAAGTCACAGACTCATATCTATTTCATTAATCTAAATTACTTTAAGGAAACGTCATGTGTTTTGAAGCAAGGTTTACTACAATTTCTGTTATAGAATACTTTCAATACCTTGATTATGAACTGTTTGTGAATAAAAATATAAACTATGAATCTACAGAGGTTTATATTTGAAGGTCTGCAAATCATTACGTTTTTTAGATGTAGTTTTATCTTTTTATGGTTTTCAACATATTTTGTGGAAATAACTAAAAATCATTTGCATTTTAAATTTTACTTAAAGAAAAATAGGTGTGCAAAATTTGATTATTAGGTGATAGCTCTGATGAAAATCTGCTTTTTTATAATATGTTTATAATTTATTGTTGTGTATGTTCTCTTTTTCTTTGAGTATTAGAAGAATCACCTGGTCTATTTAAGGAGCGAGTGTTATTCCATGCAGAGTATTGTGTCATTTTATCCAAAGTTTTTTGAGCAGTTACAATTTAGCAAACTGCACAAACTGAGTCAGTGTGGAGGCAAAATGTTGTCACATTGAAACATCATCAGTATCATATATTCATGTGAAATGTATTTCAATAAAAGATTCTGATGATGCTTTAATGTGAAAACGTTTTGTCTGTAAGTGAATACACCAAAATAGGTATTAGTTTAGCATTCACAGTTTGCAGATTTTTACCTAAAGCATTGAGCTTGATTTAATTTAGCTTTATAGCTTGAGTAATATTGAGTATATGAGAGAATCTTTTTTCATTTTATTAAGATTATTTTTGGAAATGGTGTCACTGTGGATGTTGAACTTTCTGGCTCTAATGATATAGTAAAGCTGAACTTTGAAAAAGGATTTATTGGCAAAGTAGCCAACTGCTCTTCAGGTAAGTATTGTGGAATTAATGATTGTTCACTTTTTTTCATATTATTTATAAAAACAAACACTTGTATCTTTATCACAATCTGTGAAGATATTGATAAAAGCACTTAAATTATAACTTGAATGTTTAAATGCAACTAAAAGTGCTTGTTTCATAATTTGCATATACATTTGTTTTAAAACATCAATTCAACCATATGTACCTCATGTAGTTCCTAAAAGATGTTGGAGATTTTAATTCATTTTGCTGTTAAATACAAATGAGAAAAAACGTCGTTATAGGCGAACTGTCGTTATAGCCGAACTACAATAAATCGTTCCTAAAATGGCTTTTCAGTTCAATGCCAAAGCCTGGCAAGTGTTAAAAGTGTTCTCTGATTAGGATTGCTGCTTACTGCATCGTGTTTTCGCGTGTACTATGATAAGAAAAAGTTAGAAATTATTTTGCCTTTATTTTTCGAAACTGCAGTCAATATCTTTGTTGGAATATCGAAATCTTTTGCAAGTTGTGCCACATTCGTAACATTTTCGCTATTGAGCGAAACAATGATGTCATACTATTTCCACAATGGGATACTGCTTCTTTTGTTCGGCAATTCACGCACTACTCCACCAAGACTATCGATCAAACTGACTATAGTCGCAACAATCCCTAGTAAAACTCATGTAGAGATTTTCCTCCATTGCAGCTGAGGGCGCAATGCTTGATGTCATTCAGCAATTGACCGACTAATTTAACTGCGTTCCGATTCGATCATAAAATATTTGGTGGTGGCTCCACACAGCCGAACTTACACTTCAAATATAAAGAACGCTAGCAACTACCTTTATAAACGAACGAATTATTCTGCAGTGGCCGACAAAAAAGCGACGTTATAGGGGAATCCTACTATATTTAAGTTCAATACACTATTATCACCGAAATACAAAAGCAAACTTTGTAAGTTGTTATCTACTGCTAAATAATCCTGAGTTGAACAATTGAGCGAAAATGCAGGTACAAAAGTTTTTAAACAAATTTTTGCAGCTGTCTACTCAAGTTCGTTCGTGTGTTTTGCCTATGAAAACCAAAGCAAACTCGTGTTTTTTTCATTGAAATCTGAGCTGAAGGTATCACAAGTGGATATTCCAGGTAAAATATGAACACTTGCGATATTGCAGTGTTTATCTTTTGTATAATATTTGCGTACCTCGCAAAGATTTGTTTCTTACGATCTTTTTTGCCATTTTTCCTGACGGATTGTGTTTCCTGTTTGAACGTGTTACTCTAAGAAGATAGTTGCAGTACAGATTCACTTTAAACTTTGGTCTTAACTGATTCTCGTGTCCCTTTCTCTGAATTTCACGAAAATGAAAAACAACTCGTGTTGGATTCAATACTACTTACTAGCATTTATTCCATATCGTTCGTGATCGTGATACCGAAGCTGAATGTTTTGTTAAAAGTAACTGCTTAACCTATAAATACACATGCTTTCAACTTTTAATGACAACATCAATTCACAAATTCTGTGTCTTTGTCAAAATTGTTTCTGAAGATTTATTCTAATTGCGGCAATTTTTTGAGTTGCGAAAAAATTTTTTTCCTTGGCGATCAGGAAAACCCATCATGGGGACAAAATAATTGCTACGGGCATTGGTTGCATGGCTGCTTTGATAGAATGCCAAGAGGTAAGTGCCGTTGACGAATCTAGTAGAGTTGAGGCTATTGCTAACATCAGGTGATTTTTGTTGTCAAAGTGTTGTGGATTGTGTAGAACTCTTTCAAAGTTTGCCAGTTGCGTAAGTAACATTGATTTTGAAAATTTGGGTCAATTAGATCATTATGAATGTTTTTAATAAATGTCCAACAGAGAGCAGAACTCAAAATGTGAACCCATGCGAGGTAGCGCTTAGATTAATTGAACAGAATCGTTTTATTTAAGTTTGTGAAGGTTCTGGGTTGATTTGGGAATAACAGTTTTCTTTGTTGATGCCAGGTTGTGAAGAATTTCTTTTCATCCCTAGATTTGTCACAGTTAGATCTCAAAACGTGCCACATACATACAGAAAACTACGATGTTTGCTCATTTCTGCCTTTACAAAACGAACTTCAGTTCAACATTATCGTTGTATTTGGAAGAATTGCGTCACTGTTTCATCAACGCACTTTAAATTTAAATTGTTGCTCTTTGTTTAATTGAAAAGACTTGCCCACAAATTTTTTACCAGTGTCTCGTTGGCTGTGTCTACATGCACGAAATTTTTGTAAATCAGGACCACAAACCCTTTTGAAGAGGAACTTGGTGGTAAATGACAAAGAAGACATGATGGTGTGTTGGTGGAAACTTGGGTCATGGACTCAAACTGCTCCTGATAATGAAAAAGTCAATATTGTTCTTCTCGGATGCTCATACGGAAGGTATGCCGAAGCGACGTTCTGATTTTTTGATGGTAGCGATTCATTTCTTATACCACCATATGTTGTGGTACGGATTGTTGCGGTGCTTTTGCATGTGGTTGTTTATGATCTCGGGGCAATTTACGATATACCAATTGGTAAATGTTGCTATTTTTGGAAAATCTGTTGATTTCTCTATTTGTTGGCAGAATGCTGCCTAATGCGTAACTAAGCATTCACTTTGGAAACTCCAAACTGTTGAAAGATCAGAAATACAGCACAGACGCATCATAATCATGGAAACGTTAACTAGGTCATATCCAAGTCTATTAAATGTTAAAAATTGATTTCACTCCAGGCTGCGAGTGCAATTCTTTTGGAGAAATTGTGTTTGCAAGAGCAGCGTCCAAACCAGTTTCTGATGGTACTATTTGGACTTGCTACCAAATTTCATAGGATTAAATTTATTCTGAAAGTTATCGAAACCTTTTAACGTGAAGGTTTGTGAGAGAAACGAAATGTAAAACAATCTCCTTATAGCAAGACAATACGTTCGAAGCAAAATATACTGTGGAACATTCCTGGGCATGACGCTAAGCTGCAACTATTGATGAGAGTGCAATTCGGAAGTTTTGCTATTTTTGAAAAATTGGAATACCCTTTAGCTATCGTTATTCCGCTGACAGGGCTCCAGCCATGGATCAAATAGTCTCCCTGAAGGCTAGACAGACGTGCAATCAGTCTATGTATATAAATGTAACCGAAAGACAAGTGGGAAATTTCACTTTGGAAGCCACATGCAACTGAACCTGGCGAGGTATTGGTCACGCATTTCCTTTGGACGCACTAAGAAATGGAAAGTGTGGCCTACTGAAGGCTAGACAACTCACTGTCTAACCTTTAACCCGGGTTTGTTATGGAATTTCTCAATGCGATCATTCTCTCTGAAAGAGGTTCTGCCACGCACATGCCATGCAAGTACCAAATTGCGTTTTACTGGTTTCAAGAAAGCCTCCATTCTCACTTCACTGGCGTTGCCTTCGGCAATCTCGCTTTCATTAATCGTGATCCTTGCAACTCAGGCTTTGTTGTTATAAGCTGTAAATGCAACTAAAGAAGCGCAGCAATGTTGCAAACTTATTTGATTTGCTTAAAAATGACAAGCAGCTCTGCAGAGAAAGTAGTTTAGCCACTCAGCAGGCAGGATTTCACTTGCGGTCTTCATGATGAAAAAAAGCCAAAACTACCGAATGAAGCTTATCCTGTCCAAGGCCTCGCAGGAACTAAGGGTCGACCGCAACTGTCAGTTCTTACTGTTAACTGGGAAGTTGCAACGCAATACGCATAAGGAAAAAAATGGCTACTGGATTTGGTACATGTGTTGGTACCAGGTTTTGAATCTGTTTTCTTTCAAGGGTGTGCAGTTGTTAAATTTTTCTCTAGTCATGACGTCAACATCAGCTAATGATCTAAATGTTTTTTTGTGTGTAGATTGGAAGTGCTGAGTTCTGTCAGAAGTGAATACGACTTAATATCGCTGGATTTCAGTCTGACCAGTTCAAACCAGGTATGGCGTTCGAGAAATTGTTTCTGATCTAAAACTGTTTGTGTATTCGGTGGTCAGCCGCAAGCGATCCATTTCATTTGGCAACCAAGCCCTCAGTAGCTAGTTTTTTGTAACGCGGTTTGTGATGACTTCTCTAAAACGTTGAGCAATTGACTGTAATAAACATGAAAAAGTGAATCTGCGTTCAACTATGTAAGAATGTACAGGAAGTAAAATGGATCTTTGCGAATTTTCAAGCGAAGATAGCAGTGAATATTTGAATTGTTATAAAGCTGGCATAGCTGATGCATTCAGTGTAAGACCTAGCAGATATTGACTTATTTAACGGAGTCTTGCTGGTTTTGAAACAAAACGCCTATCATTGTTTGGGCTGTAGCTGTTGTAATTGTTGTGGTCAAGTAAATAAGCACAAACCGCAAGTTTATTTTCAGACCTATTGTGTTTTGCTTGTTCATATCGCGTTGATTAAACCCTCTTTGCTTTTCCTGTTACGTCAACAAGTAGCTTGAGTCATTATATCTTCGAAAAGGAATAACACGAAACGTTATAAATTATGATAAAACGCGGTGAGTAGCATTTGAGGAATTTAAGGTGCAAGTGCATAAGGGTTGACGCCACTGCTCGCTCAACAGCTTTGGTTGTTTGTTCCGAAAGGGAGTGGATGCCTCACAAGTTAAGTGGGTTCTGGGGTGTGGTGTTGCTATTTTCCTTAAGATAATTTACGACTGACGAATTTCAACCTTCGGACTGCGTTAAAATTATCAGTTCTCGCGTTTTTTTTGCGTTCAAAAACCTGAAACAAGGTTTTGCGCTCCTTCACAGATTCTCAGTCTGGAAAAGTCGTACAACGTGCGCAAAGAACGTCACTTGGACTCCGCGGTGTACGAGTGCACAAGAAACAAGATCCAGCGATTAGCTGTTATATCGTTCCACGTCAAGCATGCCGTTCTATCATCTGCGCGGAATCAGTACGGGTCATGTTTAGTTTTACCCTCAGTTTTTTTTCCAAGCATATCGTCGAGGTCGTGTCTTCACTGGTTTCCTTCTTTGAAATTTGCCGCTTGTCCCAAAGCGGGGTCGGTTATGCGCTTATTCGCCGCTGCCACAATTGCCCGTGTTTCAACGTGAGAAGCAGAATCTATTACTTCGACCTGGTAAACCAGTGGTTCTTAACCTTTTCTCTGCCACGCCTCCTTTCAGTAATTGTCCTTTGTTTCAAGCACCCCTGACTTTAAGTAAGTTATAAAAGCAAATGTATCTATTGGTAAGTTAATTGATCGCATTTTCAATGTTGCAAAGCACGTTAGGGCTCACGTCCCCCTGTAACTTTATTGACGCCCCCTGGGGAAGAGTGCTCCTCCGGTTAAGAACCACTGTGCTAAACGATACGTCGCACACTGTCCAGCGCGTGTGATTAAAAAAAAAATATTCTCTCTGGTTTTATTCAGTTTTCAGTTGGGCAAGTGCTGTGATTTTGTAAAGAATCCTCTCCGGGTTTATTTTGAGAAAGTACGTCATCCAGTTGCCAAATTCGAACAAATGTTTTAGAAACTTTTGTTTTTCGCGACCAAGGGAAAAAAATTTGCTTAGAGTGCAGATGCGAAAGTCCACTCACTGCTTTGCATGTTGCCTCCCGTCCAAGGTGTTTGCCAGGGAGCTTTGTGCTCTTCAGTAAGAGACGCTTCGCGATGAACGTCGTTTCTTCTTTGCGGTGAAGTCACTGCTAGATACTTACATATGCTGACCCTAACAAATCATGCCATACAGAGACGAGGACCGGTTGTTCATCGGATGCAGCGACGGAACTGTGGCCGTCTTTGATCTTGCATCGCAATCCATGCTCGCTTCAGTGTCGCTAAGCAACATGGTGCCCGTCAGCTTAGCTTGCCATCAAGGAGTTGTGCTTGTTGGCAGTGGTCAGGGTGATGTAATGTTGTACGATGTCATCCTAAACCCTCTCTCTTTCCTGGATCTTCAAGGTGAAGAAACTAAGAAGTTAGAGGTACGTTTGTATTTGAGGGTTCTTTGAAGGTGCACGGCAGTGTTTCCCAACGATGTTTGTCTGAACCAAGCACTGTTTCTACCGTGGTGCTGTCACACGGGCTGAAAGCGTCAAAGAAAAACAAATGTATATGGTCATGCTGGAAAACAATAGGCTCAAGAAGACAGAACATTACATGTTTTTCAGCAGCGTCTGTGAATTTGTCGGTAGTATCATTACAATCGCATCGTCGGCAGCTGCTATTCACTAACATTTGTGAACTGAGTTGAACTTACGGTAATGGCGGAGTTTGTCAAAGAAGCGCTGGGTGTTGTTCTGTCTGTGTGCAGTTACCAGTTGTCTGCTTTATGTGAGAAGCAAATCTGTATATTGATTATTCATGGTCTCCAAACTACGGACCGCGGGCCAATCCGGCCCGCGATGTCATTCCACCATTATTGGCAAAAAACGTAATTACGAAAAATTTGTTGATTTGATTGAATCTAACGTATCCCGAAAAATGGACATTACGTAAGACCTTAGCTATGGTCTTGGCCTAACCTTAGCTATGTTGCCGTAATCTGAGGTCATTGTTAATATTAGGTGCCATTAAAACCACATTTTCCTGCTATGCTCAAATCAAAGAAGCAATATCACCATTCACATTAATAAATGTACTGTTGTTAGTAAGCAACATTCATGGTTTGACATACTTTTACTTTGGACTGGAACTTTTATGTCCTGCCATCGAACTGTTGTGCAACAGCTCGTGTGGCACTCGGACAAAAATCGTTCAAGACAACCAAATAAAATGTTCTGACGTTTTCGAAAAAAAGTTTAGGTAATGTTATGTTTTGCGTCTCTTTGGTAGATGTCTCGTTACTTATCATCGGACGTTGGACTTCGGCACATCTTGTCGAATAAGAGTAACAACGTGCTTGTTCACTTGAGCGGCGGGCCCTTGTGCTTGATCCATCTTTATGGCAATCTGTCCGTTTCCGAAATATTGCATCGGCACGTTGCGAACGATGAGGTAATGTTTGAGAAACGTCGCTATCTCTGTCCGCATCAGTTGAAATGTGCTTGCATTCTGCAGACCTAGCAGCATTTTGGTGTTTGTTTTACTGTACGCTCGTCCCACTCTTCGTTTGTTTGATTTTTAAGTCGATCATCCCAAAGCTTCATTTCGGCATGACCAAAACTTTGGCACACAGCCTGTTCGGAGAAGAGAGTCTTGTGTGAAACTCCAAGCACTGAGCAAAGACTCCGATAGTACTACTCTGAGTAACTGGCCATATAGCAGTGGGAAACGTCTGAGGTCCGTACTCTTTTAACTAAAGCGAACATTCGTAGCGATAAACACAACTTCACCAAAATCCTTTCGTCCCATCTTTGAAAGGCGATTTTACTACAAGTGTTCCGTGCAAGATTGAAACGTTATTTACCCCACTTGTCGAAAAACTTTGGTTCAGATCAATGCAGCCATAACCTTGCTGTGTTCTTTGAATTGGAACTACGATGGCGAGATCGCCTACCATGGCTTGCTGATGATCGTTGACCACCTGCTTTCTCTACCTCTAGATCACAACAGAGAAGGTGCGGTGCTTTAATTTTTTTCATCGGTGGCAGCAATACAACAGAGCTGAGTGTCAGTCGTGCCGAGTTGCCCGCTGTTGTTGGTTTTATTCATTCGTTTATTTAGTTGAAGGTCTTAGAACAGCTTTGGGTGTATCTGCTTGCGCTCGAAGGAAGAAAGTATCTCACAACAACCAATTATAACCAGGCCCTGTGTTTGCAGAATAGTTGCAAGCAGTGCCAGTTGAAAGCTCGTTTAACCGAAATGGCCTACAGAAAAAGCTGGTTGCAAAAATTAAAACATACGGCACAGCACAGAAATTACCTTCCGAAAAAAATTGTGCTCTTTTACAGTCTTGCGCAGGTCTTAGTTCGTCGCGAAATACTAAACACTTTAGCTGTTTTTGTCCGAACGTTTTGATACAAGCCCGGAATCGACAAAAGATTGTTACGTCGACAAGAATCGGCGAGTAATCTCTGTTGACATTCTCTTGAAAGTAATGAAGTAGTTCTTGGTTTCAGTGCAATTGGAAGCTGCTTTTTCTGCCTTCTACGCATGCGCACGACCGATCGCGGACGGCGTGGTTTTGAAGTACCGCCATACCATAAGCTGGTGAGTATTAAAAAAACACGTTTATTGCGCATGCGCCTTGCGTTGCTAGTGCTCCCAGCAGTAGGCTGTATCGCGTTAATAAGCTGCCTTACAGCATTTGCTTCTGTGGTTCGCTCAACTAATGCGGTGTTTTATACATCTTTAAACTCTGGCTGATGAAGGAAAGAAGCAGTGTTTAACAACTACGTGTAAATTTGAACATTCACAAGTGTTTGTCACTACGTTTCATACGTGAAAAAGGTAAATTGATTGTCGGCGTGCTTGGCTGATGACATGAACCAAATGCTTGTTTGTGGATTTTCGCGGCAGAGCTCAAAAACATTATCATGTATAATTGAATTGACCAGAATTTGGTCAAACGCTACGCAATACAAGCTACAGGGTGTCTTGGACGTGATTTAATGCAAGGTCGTCAAACTGAAAAAGGTAGCTTCTGTGAAACTAAAAATTGTTGCTGGTAAGCCTGGCAGTGCAGCCACATGCGTCAACATATTTTTGATCCAGCATGTGCCAAGTTCTTCAGTAGCCCACAGGTCTATGATCGCGAAATAGCTTGCTTTCAAAAAACTTTAGTTAGCAATTTGCATGCCCATGTGCGGTTGCTTAAAAACACATGTCATGGATTAGATATTGTTTGTACGAAACTTGGAAACGTGGTTGAAATCAGTGTTCCTTTTTCATCACACATGAGTCATAATATTTTAAGTGTGAATTGCAAGACTTGACACCAGGATTTTTCTGAAATTTTCATACTCGCGTGTTGTAGTGGAAAATGTCGTCAGTTGAAATCCCTGCCATGAGTTAAATTATAATTTAGCGTGGTTGTTTTAGTAAAGATCTTACGATTGCTGGACAAAATGCTTTCTACGATTCAGCCCAGCTGTTTGTGTAAGTTTAATCTAGGTTTTCTGCTGACAGATTCAGGACGTTTCTTATGTATTAGTGTCTCTATGATATTTGTTAGTGCAGCTGCAAAACGTCTGGGATATCAGTTTTCAAGGAATATTTACTAAGCTGCAATCATCTCTGTCATTTTCGTTTATTTTTTGTCGACACAGCAGCATAACTGCCTTCCCGACATTAAGTGAAATGAAAATCTTACCCGAACTATAAAACGGAGCGTTCACTTTGCTTCGTGTATTCTAAATGACTCCGTTACAATTAAAGTTATCGCATTAAACGCATCACATTTGTCGCAACGATGTGAAAACTCGACGCTGTGGACTCCCCGTTGCTGACGCAAACTTACGTGACGTAATCCCTGCGCGATAGGTTCTGGGGTTTGGCGATATTTCGCATAAAAAAGTACAGCACGTGTGCAATCGGTCGTAAATAGAGCGCAAGTTTTGTTGATCAGTTTTTCACCGATCGCTTTTCTTGCCCGGAGCAGCTACGCCCGGAGGTTTTTTCATCATCTGCTGCGTTATCGTCGTTTCGAGAAAGCATTCCTCCTCGCCAAGGACATCGGAGCATCCGATCTTTTCCTGGACATCTATTTCGAGGCCAAAGGTCTCGGTGACAATCAGCTTGCGAGGTTAGCGAAACAAAAGGCTGATGAGATCACTGCGGCAGAATCGTCCGACAGCGGTAAGTGTTCCAGTGCAACACTTGTGGTTTCGTGATTTTGTGGCTGTTGATTTGATCAAATTCGATGCCTGTTGTGAAAGAAACACAATGGTGTTCGCCAGTGATGCCGGGATAGGAACAGAAGCGCATGTGCGAAAGCGGTGGGAGGACCGCTGCCAAGATTTTTGTTCGCCTCAATTATGTAGTCAGACACAAAATGTGTCTTTTTCAAGCGCTTACAGAAGTCTTCCTCTTTCTACGCGCAGCATCGCCGCTGTACCCGTGTCGAACAGTGTGAACGCGCAACTGCATATATGCGTTAGGTTGACTTTTTAACTAGACCGCATCTGCCCAATAGAAAGCGGTCCAAGCTTGACACTGTCCTGTCGAAAGCTACGGCCAGTACAGTCCAAGTATCGTGGATCCAAATAACGTAATCTGTTCACTTTGTTGACAACTGACGCAGATCCTGCCGAAGACGGCGTTCCGATACCAGAAGTGATTATTCCTTATGACCGAAATGCTGGAGTAGTGGATGACGAACTCCTTGATGTGGAAGGTATGTGTGATAAGATACCGGGTCGCCGACGCC
>JGI24022J15233_10004596_pt1 | contig 14309 bp, 8 predicted proteins | sample Ectturendosymbi2_FD_15233 | JGI IMG/M metagenome (IMG submission 15233) | reverse complement strand
GGAAACAAGCCAATGCAGGATCTACACTGTTGTCCGCGCACGTTTCCGACACGAGTATTTGTTACGTCCGAGGAAGAAGCCAATGTTCCCTCTTCATGTTCCGGGGACGGTTCCGCGAGTTCTTGAAGAAGCGGAAACGGTTGTAAACAGCGCGCGTCCGGCGAGATCGCTCTGAAGCTCTTCGGTCGGAGTCACAAAGCAAAGTCTTCTGTATGTGTTGCCGGACATAATTTTTGGGCCCCGGCGTAGATGGTAAATCATGTTCAATTTCAAATACAGATTACAGAACTAATCATTGTAATAGTCGATTGCCTGGCAACACTGATGACGTGTCCGAGCTAGCACGGGCTTCCACGCTGGTCATATAAAAGTGGAAAAAACTCACAAAAATGGATACTTTACGTAACAAACACCCGAGTTTTTATTGTATGTTTAGAAGCTTATGGAGATGCTTCATACGCGTTCAAACAGTTTCACGTGGGGTCATCGGTACAATGTGCAAGTTTCCCTTCCGTAGAACATAGTGTACAGACAGCTCAGTGTTAAAATCTTTGTGCGTGCTGGCCAAAGCGCATTATTGGTAACGGGCACTTGCATTCTACTACATTGCAGTAGTCCTCAACCTTTTTCAGTGATGTGGCCTTTGGGCAATATTTTGCCTATCAACTACCCCTTGACTGAAATCATGAACATAATAATTACAAATGTACCTATTACTATTATTATTGTACGTTTAGGTTGAAATTTTATCATGAAGACACTTTAAAAAATTCGCGCACCCCTTGAAGCACGTTTGCGTACCCTCATTTGAGAACCACTGAACTACAACTGTACTCAACAGCGTGCTGCAGTAGTATCTACTAGTAGCACTCCCCGAAACAGGAGGGAGAGGGATTGGATACTTCGAGTACTTGAAATCTTTCACAAACACTCAGCTGAACTTACAGAGCAATGGTGTTTAAATTGATTACAGCACACAATAGCCTGCCGTTGACTATAAATACCACGTGCATTCGATTCAGGTAACTTTTTACACACGCAAATTGGAAAACTGAAGTCACACACTTCAAGATGCCCATTTTGTCCGGTAATTCACATTTACCGCGAAAATCTACGGGCAAAAAGCTCCTTTAGTTGTTGAAACCTACACTCAAACAATACTATTGATATTGTTGAAGAGGGTTTTTAAACTATGATCTAATGCGCAGGAAACAAAGTGACAAAAGGGTCGACCTGGAGACGTCTCGGTTACGATTTCTTTGTCACTGATATTTCGGCAGCAGTAAGAAGTAATGACTGCTTAGATGGACACAACGGCCGCGGAGTATTGTGACACAGACAGCACCAACTTTCGCTCCCGAATGACGTGGGTCTCTGGGAGACAGGCTGATGATAGCGATCTGTCGGACTGCGACGAAAGAGCAGTGGCACTCGACCAATGCCCGTTGCATACCACGCACTTTACTGAAGTTAATCGATGATTTTGATTAACTTGACGCCGCAACGACACTTGTGCTCGTTCACGAAGCTGCTCGTCCATGTCGACGTTTTTACCAGCCTTGGGCGACAAAACTGCGCAATGCACTTCGCAAACAAACGAAATGCTCCAACCGGTTGTTAACGCGCGAGACATGAAACGGCGGCGCGCGGGGTCGATGTCGCGCTGATAATATCTATTTTCACGCGTACTGGATATCGGTGCCATCGAAAGATTTATTTCTTCGGCAGAAATTTACTTTACATCGACAGCAGAACAATGCGCGCTCGCCGAAGTGCACTAATGCGTGGAAATCGGTGTGCGGGTGTGCTCTGGTGCCAAGTTTCAACAAAGGGGGGGCGAAGATGATCTTTTCAAGCACTTCGAGAAGTTGAAAAACTTGCTTACACCGACCGGTGCACCGGTGAACTCCGTGCAGCTGTATTTCGGATGGTGATATGCAAACGGCCGCAAAAAATAGGAAAAAGGGAAAAGGGCGAGAACGACGCATGCAGATTGCAAATAAGGTGTAAAACAATGTCTATAGTATGAACAGACACCACTTCACCTTTTTTCGATTTCGCTCCTATCTTTAACTTCGACGGCCAAGTGATCTCTGTGTTAGTTTGAGCCATGATCTGCAAACAAACAAGGAACTGTTAACCAGAGATGTAGTCGAGACTTAAACTTCGAGACCGTGACCTGGCTAAAACTTCGAGACGAGGCTTTATCGAAAAAATCCGAGACCGAAACTTAAAAATTTGTGGATTATGCCAAATTTTTTCCAAAAATTTTCAAAAAAATGTCATCACCACATGGAAGTTATTTTTTTCAAATTTCTGGCATGTTTCCTACTTGCTTTGGTTGTTACTTACCTGCAGATACAGCAGACAAAAAACGCTGATTTACAGAGTTTTTCCCAAGCCATATCGTTGCAGTATTCAAAGTCTCAAGGCAATAGGCTTGTGACTGAGCCTGTAGCCTTCTGGACCGAGACTCGCAAAAATGAGTCTCGGGACTCCATCTCTTGTCTCGAGACCACATCACTGCACTGTTAACCCGCATTCGTTTAAGCTCTAAACAAGTTAGTTTGCCAGTTTGCAAGTTTCGTGAAGTCGGTTAATTTCGAATGTCACAGACTAACAAACTGAAGAAAAGATGCTTTCCTTGCATTACTGCATTAAGCATGTTCTCAATATTTCACGTTTTTTTTCGTAAAACGTGTATCCCCGCATTATGGTTGCCCCACTTGAACACCTTAGTGATCACTAAGGAAACTGAGTTGTTTGTTCCTCGTTATTTCCAGAAAAAAAGTACATTTTGCGAACTTGCTGGCGTGCCTAGTAGCGAAAATAGAAGCAGGCCATGAAGATTTTCATTGCCATTAGCATGTACTTCCAGATGTCGGCGTAAAGTGCTCCTGTACACAACAAGTTTCTTGTGTTTTCCGCACCTACACAGAACGTCAGCAGTGTCACAAAAAGCTTGTCGCCACTGCGCAGATCGCAAAAAGGACCAAAAGCCGTGTGAGATGTATGCTCCACTTCTGCGCCCCCACAGTCTGATTTGGTCGCTTTGTTACGGGGCGGTTGAGCCCGAGGCTGCGGCCAAGTTTTATCAACAGAGCACTTATTATCTCCTTTGTGCAAACTACGCTGCACGGTTTGAACTGATGTAATAATACAAACAGCAATCCCAGCTTATTATACAACGCGTGTCTCAACAGCTCGTCGGAACACCAACACGATGAAAGTGTTTTCTGAACTATAAAGCGAGTGGTTCGTTTGCACGTTGAAGCATACCAAATCTGGAATGGATCAACGAAGATACATTTACTGACATACTGTATCCCACATTTGCACCAATTTTGTACAATTAGTAAGCGTTACACTTACACATCAAGAAAGTGGATGGCCGGACTGCATACGATTAGGTACAATATATCAAACTCTTAAAATATTAACACGGTTACTACTAGCATGTGTAGCAGTACATGCCGTGCTGATATATCGCATAGAGTCATAGACGATGTGATCTGGCCTGGAAACTGCCAAGCGTTTACATGCTTTATTTGAACCAAAGACTCTTACCGAATCGAAAAACTCTTCCCCACTTTGTCCTTTTCCGTCGCTTGCAGCTGCAAAAAATATTTACAAACCTTATTTCTCAATTTCTCAGAAATGCAAACCAATTTAACGGGTTCTGAGGTACTAATGACGCTTCTTATGACATAACAGTGGCACGCTCAAAAATTAAAGCTGACTTCATCAGGTTCTTCTGACTAATGACTAAATTCAGAACCAGGCTAACATCAACACAAGTGTAGCTGCTGGGATGGTACTACGTAAAAAGCACCGCAACCTCTCAACAACAACAAAAGACACGAAACTGGACATGAGCAGATGTGCCGTCAAACATTCACCACCATTACCTGCACGTGGCATTGACTCATGCACATTAGTGATTGGATGTTATCCAACGCAGGGCAAAGTAATTTGACCGATGCATCAGCATTTCGATATAAATCGTGCCGATAAACGATGATGCCTGTGTATCATATCGGCAAATGCCCACTGATATATAACGGAAATATTTGCTCGGTCACTACGCTACCCTTTCACACGGAAGCTCGAGTTTAAACCAGCACTACTGGGATTGTTTACGATGAAAGGACATGTTAGTTGCAAGGAGGCAATGCTAGAAAGCTGTGCTTCCTGATTTTAACCTAAAATGGGTAAATTTTCATTATTGAACGATTATTTTGCAAAAATGCAAACATTCCTAAGCATTTCTTCAGTTGTGAGCTATTACCATTTTCTTGTAAGTTTGTTTAATATGCAGTGCACTGCAGTGCAAATGTCTTTTAAAGAGGTACCCGTGCGTTTGCTGGTTATCAAACTTTAAATAACAATCAATACACACTTTTCGCATGATACTTTGGTTTGATCTTAACAGTATTTTTTTGTATTTTCTGAAGTAAATGGAATTGTAGGAGAGGCAACTTTTACCGACATGACACGTTTAATCACAAAACGAAGCTTATAAAATAGATACTGTGACTTTGTATCAACACGTCTCTGGAAGGTATACAAGTGATTCAGGGATTTTTCTATGCTTCATTGGCCTAAATAACAATTTGCACATGCATGCCAACTACATTTTTAATACACTGATGATAATCTTCTTAGTCCTTTACGGTACGACTAGCAATGATGCAAACAAACCATCAAAACAATGCACTTTTTGCATAATATTACAAAATGAGTGCTTCTTCACATTTTCAAGATCTAGGCCACTTTCATTGGGTGCATGTTGAAGTAGGTACAAACTAAAAACTACCTTTTCAACTTTTTGCTTGTTCTAACAACTGTATTTTAACACTGCAAGCATTTTTGGTGCTGCTGATTCAAGCTAACCTTTGAATTCGAACCATCCAACATTGTACAGGCAACAGTCTCCTCACATTACTAAGCTTTTTCAAGTAAACAATATATTTTCAGCACAGGTTATTCTGAATAACAGCATATTAAACCTGTTCAAGAAATCTATGTTCATATACATTGAGTAATATGAAGAACTATATATCAAAGCTTGAGGATAAAATACATTTAACTGTGCTGTCTACAAAATGAGAGGTTCATGATTTTATAGCTCGTACTTTGGAATATTACCTTTTGAAAAGAACCAGCTAATTTCATTTATCCACTTTTACAAGTCTTACATGCAATGACAGTAATAATTTAGCTTTCTAAGTCGATTCAAATCATTCTTATTAAAAAAAGAGCGGAAGCTAGTTTCATTTATGCCAGTACAGTACATGTCACTACATGTCTTGCTTATATGCTGGACACACTCATCACATATGTGACTTCATGTGACCATAAATTAGTGGTTTTTGATTCCACAAAACTTTTTTTTTAACTTGAAATTACCACAAAAATATCATTTTCCTGTGTGAATATTTTGTTTATATATGGAGACTCAGCAGACTGCTAAACCTTTTAAATGCTTCAGGAGTGAAAAAAGCAGAGCATTTATACACAACTGAGTTGTCAGGCACATTAAAAATCCACGACAAAGTTTTAGTTCTGACAAAATATCTTGGTTTCTTTACCTTTGCATGCAACTGTCTTCATTAGCTTTGGTTTTGTATGTTCTTTGGCACTTTTTGCACATTAATGGTTCCTTGAGAGCAGTGTTTCTGAACTTTTTTCTACCATGCCTCCCTTATGCAATTATTGTCCTTTGTTTCAAATTCTCTTTAATAATTTTTTATATATTTATTGGTAAAATACTTCAAGTAATTTTTAAAAACAAATGTATTCATTGGTGAAACTTTCCATGTTGTAGAGCACATAAGGACTTGCTCACCCCTGGAAATTTATTAATGCCCCTCGGTTAAAAACCACTGCTTTAGAGTTTAGACACCAAGAAGTTGAGTCAAAATCGTTGAGAAAGTTTAAATGCTGACTGTCATTATGGTTTTGCTTCAGATGCATGGTATGCTAAAGCAAAAATTGTCTTTATAGGATTTTCTGTTAATTTGTGAAATCAAGCTAATAAAATTCTGGTGTGTTTACTTTTAGCACTTTAAGTAAGCAACCAAAAACATATACTTCTAAAGCACACAAATTGCAATGACATATATCAGCATGGTCCAACTACTTTTGACCTATGGGCCATTTTAGAAAAACGTGATAACTTGTGGGCCACTTCCAATAAAATGTACAAAACAACAGATTCACAACATGTAAAACTAAAAAAAGGAAGATATGAGAGCTCATCATTGAAAATATTACACAATAGCAAATAGCAATTTATTACAAATCTCTGTCAGTGTGATTGAGGCTTCTCTGACACTATCATTTCTTTATCAATACCAGTGTTGTTAGTGGTAACAAATTGGAGACTATCATCCATTGTTACAACTGCCAGGGTTGCGGCGTCGGAGCTGGAGTTGTAAAGGAGTCAGAGGGATTGAGGTGGAGTCGGAGTTAGATTCCTAACAACACTGGGAATCGGAGTTGGATTTTTGTCCGATTCCAGATGCGCACTTGGATCATTTTTTACATCACATTCCTAAATTGCGAATTTCTGTTGAAATAGTACAATTTCTTTTGAAACTTTTATTGAATCAGAGATTTCTTGCTGTGTACCACAATTGCCATTGATTTTAATAGCCAAACTTCATTTCCTTTATGTTAAGGAGTCAGAGTTGGAAATTTTGGAAAGGTCTGAGTTGGGAGCTGAAAATTTTGGAAAGTCGGAGTCGGAAATTTTACCTCCGACTTCGTAAGCCTGTTGACTACCATTCGATTTATGTTTTTAGATTTGACTTGCTTGATAGTAGAAAATGCACTCTCACAAATGTATGTGTTTCTGAACATGGAGTGCATTTCTAGTGTGAAATCTATTTTTTCTAACTAATTTCCAAAAACTCTCCATAGTCTCTAACTCTGTTGATATTGTACATTTTCATTAACAGATGCTATGCTTGTTCTAACTAAAATTACCTATTGCAGGGATGGGCAATTAATTTGGTTCCAGGGCCACTTTGAGTAGGCCGCGTTTAGCAGATAGATTGACATGTTTATTTGGCGGTACTGAGCTCATTGCGCCAGACGTACTCTTTGGGACAACGAATGCTTGAGCAACAAAACAACACAGTGGTTATCCAGATAGGTACCCCAGCAGAGGGTTAGCAGTAGGCTATTACTTCTAACTTGATTGTAAAATAAATAAACAAATCAAAATGGTACACAGAAAATATTTATTTATTGTTCTTGTGCAAATGCACTTTATCCAGTGCAGCAATTCAGTGGGACAAATGAAACCTCACACACTTTTCAACAAATATAAGATTTGAAGATTATTCCTTAAATGCTTCCGTAGGCCACTGAAAACGCTGTGGTGGGTCACATACAGCCCACGGGCCTGTAGTCGGACCACACTGACATATATGATCACATATGAACGAATGACAACACCATGACAATTTCAGCCGCATGTCTCATTAGCCAACGTAAATGTAACCTTGATCTGGATCTAGGGTCACATCATTAATATTCCACTTGATTTACCATTCCATTCTACAAACCAATTCTTCAGTTGTTTTGTCAATAGAATTTTCATTTTAGAATTTGCTAAAATCAAACTGGGCTAAACAGACAAAGAGACATCACAAAATTAATATTTGAATAATGAATAGTTCACTTCAAAAAACTGCAGAATATGCAGGAAAATACCATCCAAATAAAATATAAGAGACCAAAGCCTGCAAAATGTCTTTTTACATTAATGCATTGCACTAAAGCATCAGCTTTTTTAAGTAAATTCACACGCACCCACTAATTTTAACTGAACTCTGAATTACCTGCCTATACGGTTAAAGATTTACTTAAATTTGTGTTATATATGGTTTTTCCAATTTAACATTGCTTTCTTGGAAATAGTAAAAGATACCCCTAGTTATAAACTGATTTTTTACAATACTAATGAATACTATTTTTTATCTCTGCCAATATTTTTGGACTGCCTTCCCCTTCCAAAACCACATTCACTGGACTTTTGAAATACACAACTTGCATTTTCAAACCAAACAAAAAAATTTAAATAAAATAAATTTAGTCTTTATCCCAATGGATCATAAACATCTCCACATGCAGTAAGGAATCACGAACTGATGACTTTTGCAATCTATGGGCAGGTCAAACATTCATAGTTGTTACAATTTTTAGGTTTTTATTGAAACACTATTCACTAACATTTCTCGGTGATATAAGCAACAATTTCCAAATGATGCTAACCATTAACAATGCATATTCAGTATTTGCTTAGAAAGGTTGAGTCAGCTGATTTGAAATATGACATTTGGGCAAAGAAAAGTCAATAAAGTCAAAATTTTTCTGCTATTTGAAAAGTTTATGACAGGCCCATAAAACAAATTTCACACTGATACCATGAGCCATTCCAAAGCTATTAGGTCAAAAAAAGTCAAAATTCATCATTAGGTCAAAATTTTCTTCCAGCAGAGTTTTTTCTCATTATCAATATTTTATTAAAGTTACAACAACATATTTTAGTATGTTTTTGCAAGTTTAGTTGCAATTCTGAAATACTTCTTTTTTTGCGACTTCTGTGATAATAATGTTGTGCAGCCGACTACTGGATGACTTGAATATTAAGTAAACTGGACATGGCCCAAAACGTGGTCTTACAGTACTTGGTTTGTCAAATGGTCAATCCATTATGCATATATAGTGTTTTAACTTTATGAGATTCACAGATTTGACTCTACACTAGTTATTAATCTCTTTATCATTACATCATGCCTTAGGTTAAACAACCAAATTCTTTAAAATTTTGAAATATACTTCATGAACATGCTTCTGAGTTTACCTCAACACGTAAGGGTGAAATATTTTGCAAATTCTATGACTGCTTAATGAAATGTGACAAAAAGTTTATCGTGGAAGCACATCGCCATAGTGCAAAGCATCAACAAAGTTCGTTTCATGAAATTGAAAATAGGACACTTTTAAAACATGCTGTACTAGATTTTGCAGATAAACTACTTTTTGTTCCATTGCAAACCTATCAGTTTGTTTTCTAATACTGTATATGAATATGCTTTGCATTGCACATTTCAATTGAAAACACTGAAAAGTGATAGGTCAAAAAGTCAAAATTTTAAGTTTTTAGGTCAAAAAATTGGTTGCCGTAGCTATCATGCAAAAATCTGTCACATATTTCATTGCCAATATCTACTAGCTATAGCTTTACAATGCATTTTAATACATATGAGGCTAAATCATAATTAGTTATTAAAGATAAGCACTACTTAAACACTGAGGAAATATATCATTCACACACACACACACAGGTTCTTTTAGAAGTTGTGGAAATGTGCAAAGTGATTAACAATGGTTATTACACTTTCTTACAACTATGCCAGTTTTAGTAATTATGCTACTCAAGGTGCTGCATAAAATGTATGCATTAATACACCTCACATGCAGATACTTATGCTTGACGACTTTTACTCATAGTTATTCAACTGGTAGACTCAAATAGTCACAGCTATAAATTATATGCATGATGAAACAAACAAGTTTTGAAAGCTGCTTTAACTGAAGCAGACCATCAGCATAGTGCGCATGTGGAAAATGAATTAGGGAGCACAAGCACTTTCTGACAATTTTGTGTAACTATGATTTGACATATTAATAACCTTGTTTAATGTTAACCTATTAGAAGCTTTCGAAAATTGTTTTCCTTTTCTTTGATAACATATAGACTTAGACATTTTAAGTTGCAGATTATACAAACTCAAAAATGTTAAGCACATTTAGACAAATGTTTTATACATACAGGTTAAAATTGATAATTAACCTTTTATGACTTGTTTGCCAACAATGAAAATTCATTTTACAGATCATCAAGTGGTTATGAACTATACTTTAACTATGCTTTAATATTTTTAAATGAAGTACTTGAACTTAGATTATTCCTTTCATATATGGAAACTATTTACTTTTTGTGGCTTCATTATTTGAATATGTAAGCATGAAATTAGTTTTATTAATTATTCTCACCTTGTTGAGCAATTCTCAAAGATTTATGAAGATTAGAAATTATTAGAATTACAGTACTTCACCCTTAATCCATAAGCTTATATCTGCATGTTAACATTAAAAAAGTTCAGGTTTAACTCACATTTATTCAGTAATTTTGCTTTCCACAACATAAATAAAGTTTCAGATGTTGGCTTAGGCTATAGAGTGTGTAGGTAACACTTTGTTACCATGACAAATATAGTGTATTTAACAGATCCTATTTAAATCATTAGCCTTAGATCGATAGGCTATTACAACAAATTTTACCTTGAAGCATTTGCTCTAATTTCCTTCTGTCAACCCTGAATCTTTCCTCAGTCCATTCAGGATCTTTAACCAATTCATTTTCACCATCTGCAGATTGGTCATCATCTTCTTTTGATTCTTCACTAACAGACCTTTTCTGTGGGGCTGGTATTTCTTTGACAGCTGTTGCATTGTTATTAGTTAATACTTCCTCTGACTGCATGGCATTTAAATGATGACAATTTTCAACGTCAGTTCCAGACACATTATGTTCTGAGTCAGATGTTTCTTGCAATCTCATCACAGATTCTTCTTGTGATTTTACTTCTGCAGATGAATGATCATTGATTGTAGCACTGTCCAACGATTGTGCACAGCAGTTAACATTCAACTTTTGTGATACACTACCAGACTTTTCAGTGGAAGTTGGTTTACATATATTTCCCTGTGTCGCATGCAAATTAAAATCACAATCCAAAGATGATGTAGGCCTATCAGCAACCTTTTGTGAGTCAGCAGTATTTACAGTTTTCAAACTTTTCTTGAGGTTGCAGAAGTTGTTATTGTTGTTGTCGTTGTTACTGTTTGCGTTACAGTTCGTGTCAAAGCCTGGGGCTGGTCGGCTGATGTTATTTTTGCTCAACAGTATTGCCTCTTCCGCTGCCAGCAATCCTGTAGCGGTCGTCAAGCTTGTTTCACCTAAAACGGCGCAAGCTGCCTCAGTGCTCCATGGAGCTTTTTCGTCGAGTATTTCGCACGAATTCACCGCCATAGGTAGCTGTGTCAACTAACCGTACGTCGCAACATTGTACGCGTACTTGGTCAAATCTGCAGATAAAAAACAAAACGGGATACAGCTTTGCCAACCTTCTTTGATAACTCGAATTGCTTCTAAATACAGTCCGACGTACCACTGCCACCTACTGTAAACGCTCTGTTTAGAACAGAGATGATTAGGTCAGGAGCAGGAGTGCCTGAGCAGAGGTGAACTGAGCACCCCACCACAGGTGGCCAGAGTCACTTTTTCAGACTCCGACTCCGCTGCCGTTCCAAAACTTTCGATTCCGGATCCGTCAATTTTTCGAATGTGAGAATCTGACTCCTGTTCTGACTCTAGCTACAATCATCGATCCAACCGTAAATTACCCATGTTTTTTGCTTAAGAAATGACCACACAGACTCCTGCCACTGCCGAAATTGAAAAGTGACTCCGGATCCGGGTTCGTTTTTTCACAAAATTTTGACTCCGGATCCGGGCCGAAAGAAAAACGCAGAATCCATCCGGAGTCGACTCCAGCTCTCCGGATCCGCTGCCTTCTCTGCAGAGATGAGCGGACTGTGAAATTTTCAATCCGAGTCCAATCCTGATCTGCAAAAGTTGAACCCGTTCCAGTCCTGCTCTGCAAAATTTTTGAAAATCATCAGTCCAATCCAGTCGTGATCCGCCCATACAAAACCATACATTTTATTTTGCCTCATGAGGCGAAGCAGACACAATCTCATGAAACAAAATAGACACAATCTTTTGGCATTCCCAAAATTTAATAAGGCAGTGTTTATTTTGCCATCAGAGGGAAAAGCACTGGTGGAGTTATTTGCCATTAGGTGCACCCAATTGGTAGTATTCGAACCTCTCTGGTGGCGTTGCATTGATTGTGTGATTCACGACGAATGGGATGTGCGTGAAGAACAATAATATATGTATGTGGCGTGAACAAGCAATAATAGAGTGATCGCGGCGCGTGAACTCTATTGTTGCTTACTACCACGGTGCGAAGCTTTGCACACATGACGCCCGGGCTTTTCTGATCGCAACAGTAGAATTGGTCAAGTGACAAGGATGATAAACTTGGGTTAGTGCATGCTGGTCTCTCTGACATGGCCTAACACACTGAACCTGGACCCAAAACCTAAACCCAAAAGTTAAACCCATAACTTAAACTCAAAACTTAAACCGAAAAGCTAAACAAAACCCTAAAAAGAAACCCTAAACCTAAACCTGAATCTTTTCCAAGAGTACATAAAAAGTTCTCCCATAGGTGTGATCTTTACCACCTAAGCCAAAGCAAAGGGTGAGAGCAGAACTACTGAACACATGCACAGCAGGCATAGACACTAACACCTTGACTACGTTCACCTTGTTGCTAGTAATACGAAGTCAACGCTACATGTGAAGTCTGGACAAAGTTGGGGTAGATGATGACATGGATGCCGATTTTGTGCATTTGACCTAACATAACCTCGCTCGATGAAAACGCTGGAAACACTGCTCGTTTCTGCGACAAGGAAGGTAGTGTCGGAGGGAAGTTTCTGCTGTACTCGACTGATTCCGTTATAAACATAAGTTCTAAACCTTAAGCATAACCCTTAAACCTGACCGCTAGACCTAAAGCCCAAACGAAAAGCAAAACGGAAAATATGAAGGGAAAAGCATGAATATTTGTTCAACAACTATTACCAAAACGAAATTCCCTACGCTGAGAGCCGAACCGAAAAGCATTGGCATACGAGCCCTTAAACATGTTTGTTAGGCTACGAGGCGCGTTATATCCGAGCCGCTTCATGCCAGGCGAATCGGTAGTTACTAAAACTTACTACCTTGACGCAGAAACCAGCTGTGTTTCCAGCGTTTTCATCGCGCGAGGTTACCTTAGGTCAAATGCGCAAAATCGGCATCCATTTCATCATCTACCCGAAGTTGAATGCATAACAAAATCGTCCCAGCAGAGCTTTGCCATTGATAGCAAAATATACATTACCATTTAGAAAATCTGCAAATAAAAATTACAACTAAAATGTTTGATGTGGTTAGAATAATCACATCAAAACAACAAATTTTGTCCTCCGATCCAGTCCTGATCCGCCAATTTTCAAATAAATTGCAGTCCGATCCAGTCCTGATCCGGCCAAAATTGGTTTCAGTCCTGATCCAGTCCGATCCAGTCCTGATCCGTGCTCATCTGCTGAGCACGGACAGGACTGGATCGGACTGGATCAGGACTGAAGCCATATGGTCGAAGCAAGACTGCATGGGACTGCATTGTTTTAAAAGGTTGGCGGATCAGGAATGGATCGGACTGAAAAAATTTTGTTGTATTTAAGTCAGGATTTACTTAAGGAAAATTTTAGGTACCCGGTATGGACCTGTAGGGACCCGATTTCTCTAATTTTAAGGATCCGATTTTCTCTGATTCTAGGTACCCGATAATCATTTTCGCTGATTCTTGGGACCCTATTTTCAATTCTAGGGACCCGAATCGGTTCCCTAAAACACCTTGAAAAAACTAATTTATGTGATTATTATGAACATATCAAAAATTTTAGTTGCGATCCGATTTTATAGATTTGCTGAATGGGAATATATTTTGCCATGAATGGCAAAAGCTCTGCTAAGACAATTTTGCAATTCGAACTGTGTCCACCTTTATGCACAACAGTGGTTCCCAAAGTGGGCGGTACCGCAAGCTTGGGGGCGGTGAGAAACTCTAGGGTGATGGTGAAGCAGAAATGGGCGTTTGGGGGACGATAGGAGACCCAGTTGATAATTACATTTCTGTTGTCTTACTAACTTTGAGTGACCAAACGTGATAAAAAACAGTATGATCAACAAGCATGTATGCATGTAATTTGGAAACAAAAACTTAGCGTTTTAATAAATTAAGTTTTATAGTGAAATGCACGAAAAAATTGTGTTGATATCTGTGCTAGACATGGTAGGAGGGCGATAGAAATTTGTTTGTCAGAAAAGGGGACGCTAGCCAATAAAGATTGGGAAACACTGATGTACAACGTAGAATTCTACCAGCAACGTGAACACAGTTGAGTGGTTAGTGTCCATACCTGCTGTGCAATTGTTGGTTGATTCTGCTCTTTGGCAGCAGGTAGATGGCGCCACATGTAAATAAATGGTCACCACTAGATGGTGCCCATAAGTTACAAGTCACTGTGATAGTCACCACAAGCGAATTATC
>JGI24022J15233_10004593_pt1 | contig 14310 bp, 10 predicted proteins | sample Ectturendosymbi2_FD_15233 | JGI IMG/M metagenome (IMG submission 15233) | reverse complement strand
AATGGCCATGATCATCTCTTGTTGAAGCGTCAAGCTGCTTAAATTGCCAAGTGTGACGCTTACGCACGTTTGTGGCACAAACAGTCACAATTGATGAGCAAAAGGTCTGCCCGGAGTCGGAGTCGAAGTCGTTAAAATTTTCTACGACTCCGACTCCTCAGGTTAAAAATCCTTCCGACTCCGACTCAACAGCCCTGGTCATGACAACCAAACAGACCGCTGGCTGCGCCTTTGATATATGGTCTTTCAGAGCAATTTTACCAGGAGTTGAGACCGATGCCAAACCTCCTTGCTTCGGGAGCCCTCGTCGGCACTCAGGTTCAAGGATAAAAACGTTTCCAAAAAGCCTTTTTAAAGTTGAGCTCATTTTTTTGGTTATTAAGAGGTTTGAGCAAAATACGTTCTTTTTGTTATTTACAGAATGGTGTGCAATTCTTGGCTTGTCAAGCATCAATAATACTGCTTCCAGAAATTACATTCGTAACTTTAACGAACTGATGGTGACACTTCGATGCATGGGCGTCCGCAGAAATACATCCAGGAAGGGCGGCATATTACTGATCCTTGTCAGGTTGCTGACGATGCAATGCAAATATACGTTCAAGAAACGCTTAAGCATTTCTGCACGACTACACCACAAACAAAATGCTACGATAACAGCCACAAAAATGCGCTTCGTTGGCAGCAATAGCTTGGTATACAGTATTACGATGATTTTCAAAGCAGAGTTGGCCTACTTCTTTTCACAGAAGTATTGCCATGGACTATGGCCTTTAACAAAACCACAAGTCCCCAAATTATAACTTTGTTTTACCTAGCAAGACTTATCAGCGTTACTCAGAAACAAAAACTGCAAACAATTGGGATCTCATCCGAAGCGATCAACCACCCTTTCAATAATACCTTGCATGTCTTTGCTGATTTTTTCACTGGGAACGCTGATCATACATAAATTGGTAAAGTAGACTATGTTGGCAAGACTAGCGGACAGCTTACTAAAGTTAAAATACCATGCAGGCTTCAAAAATTGATTAATGTGCAATAACTTATGAAAAGTCACCACAACAAATATAACTTTGCAAAGAGCACTCACTCAGAAGTCAGCTTTAAGACGTATTCCCAAAAGCTTGCATAGACCTAGGCCTATTCTATCAAGCCACCTAGTTTTATACTAGCGAAAAGCAGTGGCGAAAGTGATGGGGGCCAGAGGGACGAATCTCCCCCCTGGCATGCTATAACTGTAAAAACTTGGCCCCAACTTAGCATATATTTTGGTTTTAGTATTCATTTGGTTTTCAGTAGGTTGTTGTTTTTTTGCGTTATCTGACTATTTTCCGGATATGTAGGGTTTTTGTATAGCCATCCAAATCCGGATTCACCATCATTCCTCAAGATTTTTCTGATCGTTGGCTAGTGGGACCGTTTCAGCTAAGTTTCCCCTGGTTCAAACCACTGTAGTTGCGCCACTGGTGAAAAGAAGCCAACATAAGAGTAGTTTGATTAAGCTATTCACTCAGTTCAGGCACATTCTTCACACTCACAGTCTCACAATAACAATTGGTCGTTCAAAGTTGTGGAAGCATTGCAACAGATTCACCAATGCTTTTTTCCCACAGTATAAAACTATGTGCCTTCCCAACTATCAGTAGCAGGGCTCTCACAAATGCAACTCCAAAAATCCCTAGAACAGCATTAAAAAATCCCTAAAAATACCTAAATCTGTGGTGGTGGAGTATAAAATCGGAGTGCCAATGATAAATGTTAAAAATAGAATCAAATATGATTTGCAAAATGAACTGAAATAGTTCATTTCATACATTTTCATACTTTTGCGAAATCCCTACAAAATACCTAAAAAGGGTTAAAAGTTCCAATCTACGGACAAAATCCCTAAAAGTGAGAGCAATTATCAGTAGTCACCGTCTCACTGCATTACCTGCCAAGATGTCTGCGTTCAGCAGTCACATGTGGCAAAACGCCTTCTACCATTATTTAAAGTTAACCTTTGAAGGTTTGTTGCCATTTTCTTGTTACGTAATAAAGACAAACGATAAAACCATCCACTTGGCAGTTTCGTAACTTGCCTCTGCAAGAAAGAGAGCGGTAGTGCTCCTTGGGCAAGTGCGTTCGCTTTAACCGCTCCGACTTCGGCATGCCCCCAATTGTCGATAAATCTGTCGCATTGCATGCGTCCAACAACAACATTTAGAAAAACTGTGTAAAGCAAAATCATTTCCTGTAGCAAACAAACACGAAACTTGATAAATAGGCTAGCTCTCCTCGTCTCCTGTACTTTTTCGCTAAAGTACAGAAAACCCTCACATGCAAAAACGGTATGATTATTTCCGATAATGCTACCCATTAAAGTGTGATAGCAACAGAATGACGTTTAATCACAAATTGCTTGCCTTGTGTAATAAACCAAATGACCTTCTCTAATTGTGTTTAACATTAAAATTTTCCTTGAATGTGATTAGACTCTTATTTGTGCCCTGTACTTCCTATATAAATTTGAAATTTCACACGACCTAATGAAGCAAATTTCAATTTGTACTTTTCATTGACAAGGTTTTTCAGGTTCGGGTGTGGTGACCGCTAATGAATTTCGAAAGAGCGAAATTTATCAGAGCGTAGCCAAGTGTTTTTGTTGCGACATGTTACTTGAAATAACAAGCAAACTATGTTACATAACCACGTGGCGGTGTCAATATATTATTGCAAGCACGTTATGTCACTTACGCATCCTTTAGCCTGCCACACTGTTATACTTGTTTTTTAATTCACTGCACTTTTGATAGATTATTTTGCTTCGTTGTTTTTTTGTGACCTTTTCCTTTTCTATGTAAGCTGGACAGCTGTGGTCACAACCTTTTCAATTAGATTCAGGGCTCCTTTTGCAGGGTTCTTCCACCAAGCTTTGTTTTTTTCGTTTCTACTTGGGTGTCGAACGTTAATTATGAAATATGCCGTTGGATCTGTTTTTTTAAGTTATAAATTCAGCAATAAATAACTAGAATATATCTATCAACATAAAAATATGTTCCCGTTATTGCAGCGTTTACATGCACTCATCAGGTGAAAAAAGTACGCATACCGGATGAAAACAACCATTTTCATTCGGTTACATTCACTCATACCAGTTTCAATATCAGTTAGGTCACATGCGATACCGTGCAGTAAGCCATGCAGCTGCATGTGATCAGACAAAGTCGTCCTGTTGCGCGTACAACAAACAGTTATATAAATAAAATACAAGAGTTATGGAAACAATTATTGAAAGATTTGCATTTGGGTGGAAGATGGTTATTGTCTCAGATGCCAATTGAAGAAATTGATGAAATTAGGTTTAAACTAATTGTTCATATTTGGTGGTTTCCTTATGCAAGCAAATTGAAATAAATTCCATTAGAGAAAAATGTTGCCAGTTTCAGAATGTTAAATCCAGCTGCAGCTCAAGATCTCACAAAATATCATAATGGTTCAATAATTAATATGGTCTGCATTTTCCCTGTACTGTGCCTGTAGATCAGCTAGATTTTTTGGACGATTAATAGAAATTTCGGCAGTTTTAAGGATTTCTCCATGTCAACTAAAACTATTCTTGGTTTCTGGTTTTCTTTGCGTAACATCAAAGACGGTTTAGATAACGGAAGTGTTGGAATGCTTTCTGATTTTTCATCCAATTTACGGTTTTTCCAAACTCTTCTGCATCAGCAGAAACAATATTTGCACTCGTTAATCATATAATACCTAAGCAATATCGCTAAAAAAGACACTTTTACGGAAAGCTTGTTGGCAAAGTAAGCATTGTCGAGGATGCAGGATGACCCTTATGAATGGATATCCAAACCTGAATTAGTAAGAGATGTCATCAATGGAATATGTCACCAGCGTTATGAAAAACATCTTGGGCAACAGAAACACTACCCAAGTTTTAACGCTGCAGAAGAAAATTTGGAAGACCAAGTACTGCATAATAAAATTAGTATATTAATCATCATTTCAACTCATCTAATTACAACAATATGTCTTTTTGTAAAGTAACATTTCTGTTTTTTTGTGTGAAAAAAGGAGTTTTTCTCAAGTGCGATCTGGGTTTATCAGAAATTCCTGTAGGGGAACCCTGATTAGTCTCTCGTTGTTGGTAGCTTCATTTTTTGCGGGTTTTCTTTGAATTCTATTGATAATCATGCACTTCGCAGAGCTGATGATGTCTGCCTAGCAGGCAAAATACAATATATACTCTGTTGACATCTTGATGTTTGATTCTTAGCTGTGAAGGGTTATAATTCACAATTTAGAAAAATCTTAACTTTTAATACGGAAAGTATATTCATACACTCTCACAACAACAGTTCAAAACGTTTCATGCCATTAAAACATCCTCAGAGACACAACATGCTAACTGCAAATGATGCGTCATCGCGAATATTTGCACAGGCATCCACGCGAAACAAGGTCGCATGGCCTTCGATTTGCGTTCGCCCCGCGTCTGGCATCAATCAGCTTTGAAGACTTGCGCACACGTTTGGTGGAAACGCAGCGAACGCCTCACACATGAAAGAGGCTTCCTATCCTGCACAGCGATAGCGTTGCGTTTGACTGAACGTGCATTTGGGGGCGGGAGTATACTACTCGCTTTACGCTAACAAGCAGACGGTGTTGGTACGGTATAACTGAATCAGGCAACGTCATGTGCGGGGGTACGACCTTCAAATGAGATGCGTTTTCCCTAAGAATTTCAGCTGTGGCCAAATTGAACATTTGAGATTAGATAGGATTTCAAGCTTTGTATTCGTAACATCCTACAAATTATAGATGCCACGTTTTGTTGCATCTGTTATTCGCATTTTTTTCACGTGATGAACGCATGTGAGCACTGCAATAACCGAAAGATATATTTGTATTAACAGATATATTGTATTTATTCCTTGTTGAATTTATATCTAAAAAAAATTAGACAACGTGTTTTTCATAAATGAATCCAGACAGTAGACAGCAAGGTGGAATAGAAAATAACTGGAACTGCGTCGAAAAAAACAGCAAAGTGACCAGGAAGCTAATTGAAACGTTTGCACGCCAGCCACACACTTTACACAGAAAAGGAAAACCAACTAACTACAACAAACTGTCATGCGCGCAATGACGTTTCAAACAAAAATAAGAGTGTAGAAGGCTACAAGATGTGAAAGTGGCATAACGTGCTTGCAATAATATACTGACACCGCCACGCTGTTATGTGACATAGTTTGTGTGTTATTTCAGGTAAAAGATGTGTTATTTCCGATAAAACATGCTTGCATGAATATGTTGGTACACCCACGCGCTTAAAAAATACATTTTTATGCGTTATTTCAGATAAAATGCAACATAAACGTTTATGCTCTCATAACTTCCGGTCTTCCAAATTTCATTTGCAGTCGACCAGTGGCGTAGCAAGCGGGTGGGATGTGGGCTGGGGGCTCCGGACCTCGGCTCGCACCTTCTGAGGAGGCAAACTGTTGATTAAAAATTAGTTTTTAAAAGTAATTTCGACACTTTTCAGCCCGGCGTTTCCCAACCTATTTAGGATTGCGGCACCCTACAGAAAAAAATGAAATTTGCGGCACCAGTGGCTAACCCATAGCAATTTGCTTTAAGGCTTGATGACATTTTTAAAATGTGTTTTTAATGATGTATTGAAAAACGTCCTAACTCGCGGAACTCCTGAATATTGCAAACGGCAACTTAGGGTGCCGCGGCACTTCGGTTGGGAACCACTACCCTAGCGTAAAAACTTGGAAATGTGGTTTTGGAGTGAGCAAATCGATAAAATGATTACTCAAAGCAAATATCAAATCCAGCATGCTGAACTACCCCTGTGTGTCCTTCTGAGCCTAAGTGAAATATGCTTATAAAGCGTGAGCATTGGGCTTTTTCCTGGCCGAAATACGCATGCACAAACCTTGCTTATGTCTGGACTGTTAATCTCTGGGTGCATGGCACATGTTTAGATTAATAATATTTGTACCTCAAATCGCCTATAAATGTTCAAAAATATAGACTAAGGCCTACGTGGACGCAACGGTTAGCATCCATAACCCACTAACTGTACTTAGTGGCGTAACTGACAGGGGGGCAAGGGGGCGAGTTGTCAAGCTGACAAGCTAAATATAGAAACTGGGCCCTTTCTAGTTGACATTTTGATATTTCGTTTTTTTAAGTTGTTGTTTTTTTGCGTTTTTAGGGGTGTTTTCGTTTGTTTTTAACTAGTATAGACATCCAGATATTCACTATCATTACTTAATTTCTGAGTTTTGGCTAGTTGGCCTTGGCCCCCTTCAGCTAAGCTTTGCGCCCCCTGGCTCAAACTTCTAGTTACGCCATTGACTGCACTACTGTGTTTTGGGACACGCCACAAAATAGACTTCTAACCACACAGTTAACTCCAACTGGCTGTCTGAACAGCAGGCTGCCCAAAGTCTAACATTAGTCGTAAGCACCAAAGTTATCTTGTTGCTATGCAGTATAAAATAAGACAAGACTGCCTGGGCTAGACATAGTAGCTTACGTTCTTTTTACAACAATCACTACAAAAAATAGGTTGATCAAGTGGAAATCTGACTTCTGGATGTATACAACAAGGCATGTAGACAAGGCCGGATTAATGAACGCGAGGCTCATCAGGGCAAAGTCGTGACCGCCTGGCCCCCGACACGTTTAGCGCAAGTGCGCAGTTCGCTCCTTTGCCAGCAGAGGCAGGTTGCAAAACTTGCTAGCAGATTGTTGTACCCTTGGTCTTTATTACGTAACAATAACACGGCAATGAATCTTTAAATGTTCACTTCAAGTTATGGGAGTAGGCATTTTGCCGCATACTACAATGTGTAATATAAAGATAACTTTACATTACAGTGTTTACATGCGCACATCAGGTGAGAAGGTACGCATATCGCATGAAGCAGAACGTGTTCAAGCGGTATCATATTCTCATGAGATGATTCTCAAGCTTATATACAGTGGTGTGTTCAAGGGAAGGAAAGAGAGGCACTTGTCTCCTTTGCAACTGTAATGTGCAAAGTAGCCTACCATGCTTTCACAGGGGGCCCAACAGCAACTGCATTGTATAAGTGGGCTACTTTGCTTTCAAAGAGCGCCGCCAACAGCAGTTGTAATGTGAAAATACCTTGCTTTCCAAGGGGCCCAAAATAATTGTAATGCACTTTTGTTTCAAAGGGCCCCCTAACTTCACTGATTTATAGCGCTTCATCTTTCAATTTGGGGATCGATGATTTCTCTGCGGTGCCAAGTGGCGACGGGACTGAATTTTGAGTCCCCTGTGACAGCGTGGACCCCAACAATTGGGGGTATGAAGTGCGGTTGATACGACTCTGACCTTAAGCCCGTCAATTCGACTTGGCTGTGGCTCCATCACCTCTTCAACCAATTCAGGAAGGTGGGAGCACTGAATGCTGACTGCCACTTGGCAGATGGCCGGTATTTCACCAGCCTGGCCGGTATTTTTTGCCAATAATGAAAAATTAGGCCTACTGTTTGAACAAAAAAATCTGTTGATTTGGTAGAATGTAGCATTGTATCCCGAAACAATCATACTGCGTTCAGTGGCCGGCCCTCGAACTGTTCTGCAATACCTTACGTGGCCCTCGGACAAAAACGTTTGGAGACCCCTGGTGTAGGTGTTTAGGGTGTTGCCCAGTGTAGAGGTTACTTGCGAGGAATGTTGTCGTTGCTTGTAGAATTGCTGGTTTCCCCAAACGCTACAAACAGCAAGGCAACCTGGTCGTTGTATGAGTACTCTTCTGACCCCCGACTAAAACTGCCTGACATTTTAAGTTGCCAAACCGAAGCAAGGCGTTTATCTCTCACCCAGTTCGTTTTTCACAGATTTCCTGGTGCGCAAATCTTTATTTACAAAAGATTTACAAAAGGCTTCTGATTAGCAGCAGCAGCAGAAAGAGCTTTGACGATGGCGCGACAGCAGAAAACGGCCAATGTGGTCCATGAGTTAGCGATGCCAGAAACTCGACTCACTAAAACGTGGTGTCCACGCCTGCAAGGCCAAACTTGGAATGACGAAATTTTCGTCACGAAAATGAGATCAGCATGATCTGCGTGCAAGCACTGCAGCGCAAACACGTGAATTTCCTTGACGCGGCGACAAGTTGAGTCAAACTAGCCAGCACGCAGAAAAAACAGTTGCGACAAACGCCAATTCGTAATGCTAAAAGGTACATCGTAATGCCAAAAGGTACATCCATCCACTATAATAGTATAGTTTCAAGAATTCGTTTTACAATCACTGCTAAGCTTCCTCGACAGAAAAGTGCGGTTAGTGGATTACGAATGGCGACCTCGTTGCATCTATATAGGTTTTAATCTATAGCCTACTTGTTAAAATCTATAATGTATTTGAGATGCTAAAACTTGTGCTACGCACCACGAGATTAACAAGTCCAAAAATCAGAAAGGTTAACGCATATACGTATTTTGGCGAGTGAAAAGCCCGATGCGCATGCTGTTCAAGCAAAATTTACTTAAGTTCATGGAAAAGTTTATCAATTCGCGCTATTCAAAGAACACGCTCATTGCGGTGGACTGTTTTAACCGGCCTCAGATTTGTTTTGGGAAACAGTGTTTTCATAACAGAAAGATAATTATCTTTATATGATTACTTGATTATATAATCAAGCCTAAGTAATTGACGTCAATTAAATGACAACGCTTACGACGTCCAACCTTTTGTGAAGAATGCTCAAAAATTTTTAGTTGTAAACTACGAGCCTATCGGGTTTATTTGCGTGAAACTATTGGAAAATACTATAATTTATTTGCCCGCAATACGAATTCAAATTGCATATGCTGTGTTGCAATAAATTGCAGAATGTCAAGCCACCCTCAACAAACGTAAAGTCCCCTTGTTGAAGACTATCTGGCCACGGTTCTGAGACTATGGCATAATTCCCTAAGAAGTACCCTATTTGGAAAATCTGCAGATAGCCTATTGTTTAAATTACTTGAATATACGTCACTACTGCAGCCAAAAAGGCGCATTTTTGTGACTAATGCCATGACATCAGGCATTTTTTGTGGTTAAAAACAGGGTTGCGGAGTCGGAGCCGAAGTCGGAGTCGTGAAGACTCGGAGGTTTTTGGGTGGAGTCGGAGTAGGATTCCCAACAACACTGGGAGTCGGATTTTTTTGTCCAACTCCGACTCGGGATGTCCAATTGAATCATTTTTTGCATCACGCTCCAAAATTGGGAATTTCTGTTGAAATGGTACAATTTCTTTTGAAGCTTTTGTTGAAACAGAGATTTCTTGCTGTGTACCACGATTTCCATTGATTTTGAGAGCCAAATTTCATTCTGTTTATGTTAAGGACACTGTCTGTGGAAGGAAATCCTTTCTCAGCACAGAATCAGACACTAAGATCTTACAGAGTATATGTTTCGCCTACAAAGTAGGTATCATCAGCTCTTATTCAAATAGAATCAACTTTCAAGGAGTCGGAGTCGGGAGTCTGAGTCAGAGATTTCGGAAAGGTCGGAGTCGGTTGTCGGAAATGTTCTAAAGTCGGAGTGGGATATTTTACCTCCGACTCCACAACCCTGGTTAAAAATTGGTGAAGCGTTTTGTGAGGTTGAACTTTAAGTGGAGTAAATCAGTGCCAACCAATAGGCATGGTGGATTTCTTATAAGGTCTGACTTTCTTGTTCAAAGGTACACTTCACATTTAGTTTCAAACGTCAACCAAACATTTACTTTCAAATTCACTTGAAGCAAAGATCATTGGGTATCAACAAACTAAGCAAATTTTTCTGGTTGCTTATGTTATTGTGATACTTACGTTTCATGAAAAAAATGAATGACAGTTTTAGAGTTTTTGCCTATGTTGAAATTACCAAAGCACCAGATGGCCAGAAATACGCATAGGTTGTTTCTTTTTGACAGCACATAGACAGCACAAAGTGGTTAAATGTAAGCATTTAAAATAGCTGATCTAGTAGCGGTTAGAAACAAGCCAGCAATTCCCAACCTTTGTTCAATCGCGTATCACTTAAGAGTCAGGTAGTGTCACCGCGTACAACCTTGTTCCAGGAAAACTCATTCAACCAAATACAGCAGCACGTACTTTCTAGAAACACTACCAAGTTGTCATTTCTCAAGTCCACTCCAAGAGTAGCCTTGCTGCAGTTGACTGCATCGCCTTGAAATACTGAGGCAAGCACAAGAGAAAGATGGCAATTCGTGGCGTAACTAACAGGAAATCAACCAGCAGCAATAGAGATCCATCACTGACTTCACTCTACTACTACTAGGTTGCACTATCATTATATAGGGATAAGTGGACTACGATAATTCGCTTGTGGTGACCATGACATTGACTTGCTACTCATGGGCACCATCTAGTGGTGACCAATTATTTTCATGTGGCGCCATCTCCAGGCTGCCACAGCCTACCGGAGATCCAATTTGTTCGAAATGAAAAGCCATATTAACTCTAAAACGGTTTATCGCATATTGTAACCTTCTACTCGAGCAGTAACCACGCTAGTAGTCCTGAAAAAACAAAGAACAGTTTCATGGCTACACTTTTGGCACCACTGTTTACTTGTATCAGCCACAAAATCTCTTCACAGGAGCTGTACATAGTAACCGATAGATCAAAATAGATAGGTGGTATCAAACAGTAATTCATTACGCTTGATAAGAAACAATCAGTTTTTTCTTAATTTCCCATTTAAGTTCGTTTGCTTGACATATACGATAGATAACTCTCGGCCAGCAATATTTAAACGATAATTTAGAAACCCTCCAGTCTGCATTCAATGTTTCCCAAATGCATGATAAGCTGTGTTGTTGTTTTTGCGGTCGGGTAAACAGAGTTGTTTATAATGACACACACCCAATAGTTGCTCGGATCCCGCGTGATTTTTAGTTAGACCGCGGTCGTGGTGTAAAAAATCCACTACGAAACTATAAGAAAAAGTACATTTAGAAATGTCTGGGTGAACTATAAGAGCTTTATTCCAATTTGGATGAAATTAGAATCATTTGCGTAAATTTTAATAATCTTAATGAAATTTGAGCAAAATGAAATTTGGGACAACTTCATTCAATTTTGGGTGAAGTTAGAAATGTTTCCATTAATTGGAAAAATTTGGGTAAATTACAACAGACTGAATCAGCTCTAGCCAAATGGCAATAGCTTCATTCAAATTTGGGCAAAGTGGAACATCTTCATTCAATTTTGGGAACTTCAAACAGCTTTATTCATTTATTGGGAACTTCAAACAGCTTTATTCAATTTTGGGAAATTTCGAACAGCTTCATTACAATTTGGTTAAATATACAAGTACTTCAATTAAATTTGCATACAGTTAGAAACATCTGGGCAAATTCCAACAGCCTCGGTCATATTTGGGTACTTGAAACAGCTTCGTTAAAACTTGGGTACAATTGGAACCATCTGGGCAAATTGGAAGAGTGTTATTCAGATTTGCATATATTATAAATGTTTAGGCAAATTACAATAGTCCCAATCAAGATTGGGCCAATTGAAACAACCTCATTCAAATTTGTGTAGTTAGAAACATTTTAAAATGAGGAACATGAAGTGGTAACCAACCGTTCCAACTAACGCTAATTTTTGTAAACCTCAAATTGTTGATGGTGTAAAGTGTACAACTGAGGCTGGTTTACACTAGGGCTGAGGAAACCTGAGCAAAGCTTGAAAACTGGTTTGCTCTATTATTACGAAATTTCCACGCCCTGCTCAGCCCCAAAATTTTTACGCTATGGAGGGAACTGCTCAGCCGAGCTCAGCCCGAATCTCGGCTTGAGCAGGGACGGTGTTGAGGTACTCCGCGGGTATAATTCAGGAAGGAGGTGTTTTTATGCGTTTGCACAACATTTCAGGGAGGAAGAGCAGTAGTAATGGTTTGTACAGGTATTGAAACGATAGGACTTGTGTATTGCGGATGTTGTTACACCTGGACTACTGTAGTTTCAAAAATAACAGCGGAGTGCAATAGGCTAGTAGCCTCCTGCATGGTCCGTGATGATATTGCCAACCAGCATACAGTAGTAGGCTACAGTGATTGAGTTGCCTAGTGCTACAATAACGTTATCTCAGTTTGTATTTGCTTTTGAAATGAATCAATGCAGGTTGGGGTTCCTAGTACAGTATGAAAATACAAGATCCTCATTGTACAATATGTTGTTACGGTCAATTTTTAGCTGAGCACCACAACGAAAAATTTCGTTAAAAAAACAACTAGGCTACTAGTTGTCATGCACTGACAAGGAATATATACACCAAACCCGTCGGAAATTAGTATTTAGGAAGTTATGCAAAATTAAAATTTCACCCTCTACCAAGCACTTCCACCTACCATGCACAGCCACAACATGGCGGCGGTAACGCTCTCTCAATATAAATCGAAAAAGACAGCACGAGACAACAGCTGAGGCATTGCGTATTCATTTGCATGAGTTCATTTTTTCGTCTGCACGAAAGATGTGTGATTTTTTCGTATGCGCGTAAGATGCGACACCGATATGCGCGTAAGATGCGATATACGCGTAAGAAACACCGATATGCGCGTAAGATCGTATGCGCGTAAGATGCGACTTTTTTAGCATAGATGTGTGCATTTGTGATAGCCACAATTGCAATCAGCCTGGAAAAGTAGTAAAATATCAGATTACCATCTAAAGTACTACACTGCTGCAAATAGGTCAAGTCTCAAGTAAGGAGAGGGAAAGGAAGCATTTTATTACATAGCATACAGCTTATTCTTCCACATTAGGCAATCTTCACTGCAATGTGTTGTACTTAAAATACGGCAACTTACTTAAAAGTTTTCAGCTTTTAATCTCAAGTCACATTATGAAAACCAAAAATCCATTCCAGTTTAGACACTTAAATGTGCACTGAACACAGTATGTTGAGAAAAAATAGCAATATGGGACTGAGTAGGCAAACACAGCAGCCTATATGATCAACAACCAAGGAAAGAGTACAAATGGACATTTCCAATAACAAATGACTTACAACCTCAACAAGAATATTTTATAAAAATAGCAGTGCTTCACAGGGACAATTTTTAGCTGAGCACCACAACGTAAAATTTCGTTAAAAAAACAACGAGGCTACTCATGCACTGACAAGGAATATATACACCAAACCCGTCGGAAATGAGTATTTGTCTGCGCGAAAGGTGTGTCATTTTTTCGTATGCGCGTAAGATGCGACACCGAATCGAGCTTGAACAACGACTTGTTTTTATCGTCCAAGTACAGCAAGATGCGTGTCGGGTTTGGACTGCNTCTACCGACACCNAATAAAGCTTGAGCAACGTCTATTGCTGACAACGAGTAGGCCTATCAAACANTTACGACTACGCTTCTGCCTAGCTTGGTTTCTGCATTTAGCAACTGCTAAGGTTACAAAAAGTCGGTCTTGGCCACCACANGTTTTTGCCCAGGATTTTTTTCGCTGACAATTTGAGTGCCGTCACTGCAGCTTACCGCTAAGGTTAGAAAATGTCGGCCTTAATTAGTAAACTGCTACAGTAGTCCCTGCTTATTAAGCCCACGGTTAATAAGCCCACCCGCTTCATAAGCCCGAAATTGTCCAGTCCAGAATTACACTCCTTTATTCCTGTAATAAAAAAAACGCTTTATAAGCCCAAAACCCCGCTGAAGATGCCCAATTTTCGAACACATATAGCGTGAAAACCGTCGTAACTCACACTAAGTTCCATGTCTTGCTTTCGACGGTTTCACACTATAAGCTGCTGACCTATAGTTCTTAATCCAACTGTTTCGTCACAGATCGGTTATTTGCGCCTTAATTGAAACGCAAGACTACTTGTGCTCTGTATTGCAGAATTTATTTTCAAAATGGCGAAGCGACGTGCAGACGTAGCCTTGAAACATGAGACTTTAGAAAATTATCCAGCACCACCAAAATTCATCCAACGTGCTGCCGCCGAACAACTCAACGTGATTTTAAAAAATTGAACGAACACCTCAGAGTGAATTTGAAAAAACAAATCCATTAAATAGAAAAATTGAACGGCCACGTGGGTGTTCCAGATGTGTGCTTTTCAAGAATAATCACACTGTCTCACATGTAATATTCTTTGCTCTAGTTCAGTGTGTTAACTTTTGGCAGATTTTGAAATCGTATCTGTCGGAGAATGTGAAGTATTTTCTTGCCTGTTTGTTTGTAATGTTGGTCAGATGACCATCACTTGATCACGAATCCTTCTTTGTAAGTTCAGTGCAGCCACCGTTTTTAGGA
>JGI24022J15233_10004592_pt1 | contig 14311 bp, 10 predicted proteins | sample Ectturendosymbi2_FD_15233 | JGI IMG/M metagenome (IMG submission 15233) | reverse complement strand
ATGTTTTTTAGAAAATTTTGGTTCTTAGTCTCAATTTCCAGGGGGGGGGCAAATGCCCGTTTTTCCCCCTGCGGACGCCCATGTTCACACCATTTGTTAATCAGTCATTGGTTCTTCCTTAATATGAAAGGACCATTTTGTTGCAAATGATAACAGCTTTGGCAAATGCACTTCTATAAAAGTTGCACGAACTTCACGAAACATATCTCCCGTTTGTTTAACGAATGAAACGCAAGGTGAAAACTTCGCATATCTTGGGGTTTGGCATGATGCCGCCGATAAAGGTAACTGATTGCTCTGTGGCGGCAATATAATTTGTGCCGTCCAACAGTTGGAGCAGCAAACAAAATCTCTTGGCACATTATGAAGCTGGTCGCGGAGATTATGAGACGTGCACTCAAATTGTCAACTTAGTGTGTCATTCATGCACTGCGAAAAAGTTGGAATTCAATCTCTAAAACTCAAACAGCTCTTCAGCTTTTGCCAATGATGATGCAAACAGTTTTCTCAAAACATCTGAACTGCCCCCTCAAACGCCAAGTCAGGACCTGCATCCACACTGAATCCATATGCGTACAAGACGGGGTCCCGGTGGATGTCCCCACATCTGCACAAAAAGGTAATCAAGCCAGTTTGAGATTTTCACGACAAGGAAATGAATTTTTCAGGGAAAACACAAAATCAAGTTAGACAGCACAGTGACATTGGACGTGGAATCTTCGATGGCATGACGGTGGATCCTTGAAAAATGTGCGGGGATGACATTTTTGAGTAGCGTTGTGTTTTGGAAGTGGATGACGTTTTCACTCTTTGTACGAAAATTTCTTGGTAAATCTGTTAAACAACCGAATATTTTCATCCAATTCGTACGAATCGGTCAAAAATTTGTTTCATGAGACGATGTCGTGGCAGGTTTATTACTTGAGTTGAGATTAAAGACAAAAAGGCTCGCAGACAGTAGATCAGCATCTAATCACGAATGTTCATCAGAAATAGCTGAGTCCGATACACAAGAAAAAAGCGAACTTCATAGGAAGGTCAATTACAAAATGACCTGCAATACTCTGCCACTCTGTGCAACGATAAGCGAGCGAGATGCCGTTATGTCAAAAGGGGTGTGCCGCACTGAAAGCGCATACCATAGTTTTATCGGTAAAAAATAACACGGGTTTGAAGCATTACTCACATCACCCATACAAGCCAGGCGATCCAGGCAGTTCAATTCTTATTTGTTTAACCCAACAAACACAATTATTGGCATTTTTACAGAGTAACTCGTTGCAAAGCTTCAAAACTGCTGTACGAGACCTGTCAAATGTAAAACTGAATGCACGGAACTTGCTTTGCCAAGACTTTCAAGAGGTTGTACACAGTTCACGGGCAGCATATCCAAATAACAAATAAAAAAGTTTATGAAACCAAGTTTGGCTTTCTGAAGTTGTGAAAACCGCTTCTATCACAATGTAAACCAAAAACGACAGGAATAATGTCGAAGAATCAAGTCTCAAACTACAGATATCTAACGTGCACAACTGAGTGCTATCTGAAACGATACGGCAACCCATATCAAACAAATCGCGTAAAAATAGTCTGAAAAACAGACTGCAGCAAATAATAGTCGGCATTCACGCAATTTTCACACAAATTTTGGTGATACAAAACGGCCCGATGGCTGAAGCAGTAGCTCGCTCAAAGAGAACAGCATGCACAGAGTGCTCAGCAGTTACTTTTCCGCAGCGCAGTCTTATGTCTTCCGTATACGAATTGGGAAAACACAAATATCGAACAGCGGCACAGTAGGTATTGCAATAAGACTGAGCGGAGAACAGCAAAAGAAAAGCTAAAACTCTGCATCGACATTTAAAAGGCGTGCTCCGGGTATACTGAAGAATCATGCGAGAAAAGAGAAAGCATTGCAGCAGAACACTACTAAATCGAAGGAACGACCAGGCAGTAGCTATTTGCTACCACATACAAAAGTGGCGAGGTGTGGACAGTGTAGCATCAGCAAGAACTGGCCACTGATTAGATAGCAATTAATGGCGACTGGAAATAATACTCGATACTACAACGTACAAAAACATAAGAGATAAAACCAATGCCCACAACGGAACGCGTGTATGTCTTGCTGTGGCTGGAGCTTAGGTGCACGAATCAGCGTGTAAACACTGCGTTTTCCATGGCAGCAAACTTCGTTGTATTCCCGGAAGCAAATAGAATCGAACAATTCGAACGTGCCAAAAATATATGCTGCAGACTGTTCAAAAGAGGCGGATACCGCTTCCCTGGATTTTGGCTCAAAGCGCTCATGTACCACAAAAAACAGTTGCTCTTTTATAGCAGAAGCTCTAAAAACACCTCGCGCTAACGAAGTTGCAATCTGAGATAAGCTCCAACCAAGAAGCAAAGAGCGAAGTGTCACTCGAATTGGGGTCACGTCACAGACGTTTCCGTTTCCACCTGAGTCCGGAATAATCTGAAACAAGAACGGCAGTGGAAAACTAATTTAGCGAAACAACCTTTTTACAAAAACAGAGAAATGCACGGCATGTATTCCTACAATTAGTATCAGCTTGTACTTGTAACTAGACATGTATTTCTACATCTACAGTTGAACACTATGTGTATTTTCACATTGGTATGAGCATACAGTCGACCAACCCAATCAATATTCCACGAGAGGAATAATACTGTGGAAACTTGCGTCTAAATTTTCTGCTTGACAGAAGCATGAAGGTGACTGAATGATACTGCTGCTCGTAGAAAAAGTAGAGCAAGTATTCTCAAAAATTCCTAGAATGAGTAACTTAACAAATACAACCAACGTCCCTTTACGAAAAAATTATAAACGCTATTGTGTAACCGATCCTCTCAGAATCATTTGTGCATACAATCGTTTACTACATTTGTACGATATCATTGTCAATGCCATTCACGTGCAGTTCACAAAACAGGCATTAATGCTGATAGTGACAACATGACACGCATTATACTGCCATCTTCAACGTACACATTCCAGTCAACACCTGCCTACCACGAGAGTGATGTTATGAACTCAAAACTTATCTGGTGTATTCATCGATCCCTACACCTTACAGTCGTCGTTTGGGGTCGATGTAGACCCCCACGCCGAACGATGCTTTGAAAGAACCAGCGAAATGCCAAAAATTGAAGACATTCTTGTTGAGATTTTAAAATTTGAATCTCACAACCATTGCTGTATCAAAAATCTAGTATACTTAGCAAAATTTCGGTAAAGTTTAGTATCAAAATATCAACCTTGGAAAGTGGGTTTGGAAACACTTATTGCAATAATAAATCGGGCTTTTTTATTGGCTTCTGCGTCGGTAAATAATAATTTTAGTATCAGAATTCCACACCCAAAACATATATATGTTACATATAAATTGAACTGAAACTGCTATAATGAAACTAGAATGCTGACATGTGTATATGACGTTTTTCTGTCCTGTCCTCTCTTTTCATTACAAAAATAAAATCTTTGATCACCAAAACGCAAACGTCACAGTTCATAGCCCTTGAGTTGAAGAACAGGCTGCGTTTAAAGGAGTGAAACAACAAGGGAAAGATTCCAGCAACCAGTTAGTCAGACGTTTATGTAAGCAGTCTAACCACAGTGCTGTGGATTGGTTCCGTTCACAGATCTACGACACCACCAACTTCAACGTAAGACTAATTGCCCTTCCAAGTGCTGCCTTCACATCACCATGACAAGACGATTAGCGCGGAGAACCGGACTGAACGATTGAGGGCAGATAGGTTGCCCGGGACAAATGCTTTCTAACAGATAACGATGCGTTTTTAAATCGGTGACGTTGAACTAGTCCAGCTGTTTTCAACCTTTTTAGGCTGCTGAGTAAGTTCCCTACTAGGACAGGTCTGCACGGACTGAAGTTATAAAATTAGCGAGAAGTGGAAATTATATGACTGACGTCACTCACAAACCCTGTTCTGTACATGTTGATTGTTGATTTATGACCAATATCTTGCGTAAGTTAATGGTCAGACGTCCGTTGACAATTTTCACTGATTCAACTGTATCGAAGGTTACGAAAGGCTGGCATAGACAACAATTAGTCACCTGGGAGCAGTTTTTATCGTTCGATCCTTTGCTTCCCGATTCTTTTCTTCGCAGTATGTGCGCGATCCCAAGCGTGCAGTTTGAAGCGATGAGGCGAGTAAAAACTTGGGGGGGAGTCCATGTGATCTCGCAAGTATCAGGGATTGTTCCAAACAGCAAGCAAGGGTGGTCCTTCGAAAATAGCTTTGCGACATGTTATTGCAAGTCCTATCGCGCTTACGCTTTTCATGCAAATTAAGTGCACCAACTGATTGAAGACACAGAAAGGATGCTATACATCCAGAGAAACATTTCCGTTCCTTTGGATAGTCCAGATTAATTAAATCAGTGTCGATAGTGAGTGTTGGTAGGCTCACACAAAGCCAACGGATCCCAGTAAACTTTGCGTAAGATATCGAAGAACAATAAAATCACAGAGGAAAGCCAACAACAATTTCTAGAGCACCTAAAATAGTAAGAATCTCGATGGTCTAAGGTCGTTTGGATTAGCATGGCAATCTTTGATACTTCAATTAGTTTAGTGAATTTCACGATTGTTGCCGATCTTATTCATTCACGTCAAGTTACGGACCTGAGGTGTTTATGTGAATTTTGTTGCCTAGCAATACTTCCAACAGTCGCTGCCAACTGCTGTTCTCCACCATAACTTTGTCATATGCTGTTTTCCAATTCAGACCATACAATTGCGAAATTAACACATCTTTCATCATTAAATAAATTTTCCAAGAGCTTTACCGCTGCGATGTAAAAAGCAAATACTATTATATGAAAATTTTATCATGTAATTTGATGTTTCTAAAACATATCGTTGCTTTCATTGATAGCCGCAAATACCTGTGTACGCCATTGTTACATGCAACAACCAGGCATCCTCCCAGTCTGCCGCAAAACTCGGCACTCAAAGGCAGCACAGAACACCCGCTAGCAGCCAAGCTTGGTTTGCCATGTCGTGGCTTCACGTTGGACTCCAGCGATGTCATAACTTCGTCCAGTGCGTTTAATGGCCTTGAAAGCTGTAAAGACAGCAGGGATGTTCGATAAAGATGGAATAGTATCTCTTGCTTGAAAAGTGTAGTGAAAACAGAAGTTCCAATCTGAATTCCATCTGCGATTTGCCAACTTCTTGTCACTCTAGGTAATGATGCACAATATGCTGTACAAACCCTCTAGAGGCTTTTAAACCTTTCCATTTACAAGCATTGCCAAAAACGAAACCCAAAGGTTTATTTTTTACCTAAAGATTACCAATCCTTACTTTATCATGAATTTGATAAATACATAGTTGAAATGCATAGGCATCTCAAACGCGCGTCTGCAGTCAAAAAGGGTTGGGCAGAAGCTACAGCACAAAATTTGCTCAATGTATTCGTTTATAAAACACATTTTCTCGTGTTTATAGCGAAGTCAAGCTAAGGTAATATGACAGTTTTATGCTGTCGTTTCCAATTATTATCAGTAACAGGAGCGGGTAATATCATATCTCAGGATTTTTTTCTGAGAACTGTATACTGATTCATTTTAACAGTCGATGTTTGTTTCACTTAAACACTTATTCGCATGTGCATACTACACAATGCAGTACTACAACAATGCTAGTTTTCCATTCAATCTTCATAGCAACTTTTCTAAACGACCATACGCTTGTTGAAGCTTAGAATGTTTAGCAACTTACATGCTTGAAAACAACGCAGACCTTGTTTTCTACCTCAATATTCATGACAGTGTGTAGTGTTTTACAAAAAATTAGCAAAACGCCTTTGAGAAATTTCATTCATTCCTTTACATTCAGTGATGTAGTGCTCGTAGAAGACGATATTTATTTAGGCAAATCCAAACAGTTCAGGTATTAACCCGGGAACGTCGTTGAGATTTTGGATATTTTGTAAAAGAACCGCCGCTTTTTTAAAAAAAAACATTGCCTCGGTAAAGATCTTATTTGACTTTGGTGCTTGTTTCACGCAAACTAAGTGCACACCTTTTAACTTTGCACAGAATACAGCAAATGGGCCCAGAGATGTGTTTCTTTTCAACAGCGATAAGTCATGATTAATGCACGTTCTTACCCGGTCCACCAGGACAGCTCTTGCTTCGGTGTCTCTCGGTAGCTTCGAGCGATCAAGGTGAAACGCTCTGAACTTTTTGTAGAAATCGTACATCCTTTGCAGCGCTTTTTCATTGATCAAATTGTTAAACTCTTGCAATGTGACGCCTTGTTCGTAAAACAAGCTGCCCAGATCTTCGAGGCCTGTTGCAAAAGCGACGTATTCAAAAATACACGTACTCCTCACAAGCGTATACTAATTCAAAAACAAAAGTATTCAACAGCATCTTTAGCATTACTTGCCGAATTCAAATATTTAAGTGACTTTTTATCACTAATGGCGAGCTCAAGGCGAGTCATTCAATCAAATGGCGAGTCATTCAGTCAAAAGAGGCGTGCACGGAATCGTGTATGTTTTAAATGGAAACATAATTGCGATGAATCGTGCCCAGAGAACATTGTTCGATAAGAAGTTGATTTGATCAATATTGGAGAAGTAGCTGTTTTGCAGAAGTGACTCAGCGTGCTAATGCTGCGTGAATGTGTATAATTCCAGTTTTCGCCATTAAATGCGAATTTGTAACAAATGCAACGTGCAACGTTTCAACATCCGTTAGTATTGCAGTCTCTTTCCAGGCTATTATCCCACTTGCATAGCAGCTTAGCAGAAAGGGACACAAGATCGCAACAAAAAAGTACCCAGCGAGGTAGCAGCTGCCTGCTTGTCCTCCATGCAATTTTTTTATTCACGATACCACCTGAATCTATGGGAAAAGCATTGGATTTTTTAATCTCGTGACAAACAAATGAAGCAGTGGGATGTTTACATATGATGTTAGTAAATCTAAAAACACAAAAGATGTGACTTTAATTGTCATGCTCGTTTGCTTCATCGTGGACTATCTGACGAAACAGATCACCGTTCTATGGTGTGACTTTCTACAGACGCATAAAAATGTTTGTTGGTGAAGTACATCAAAGGGGAAACTTTTTGTTTGTTTTTTAGAGCAAACACAGGCTTTTCTTTGCCGACGTAAATTGAATGCTAACCCTCGCCAATTTTTTCGGTTTACGACAAACGCAGATAACTTTTTAATCACAAGCACGTGAATCACAAGCAGAGTCACTGATGTTTTCGCAAGATTGGCATATTTATTTATTCCAAATGTAAACAAACATCCATGTTTTAGTTTGTGTTCAGTTGCATCCCACATAAACCACAAAAAGTCAACGGAAAACAGGAATTTTTTTCTTTTTTAATTCATCTGAAATATTAGCAAATTGCAGTAAAGCAAAGCTGCAAGAAAATGATTATAAAACTCATACGGCAAAATGCCAGTGACAGAAATAAAAAAGTGCGAAGCATTGCTCAAATCACGCGATTGGAAAAAAACATGTGTACATGGATTGAAACCTAAAAAACACTACGACTCACCATGGTTGAACAGCACCGGGACGAGTTTCACTCCTCCTCCAGCTTGCAGCCGCGGAGGAAGTTTAATGAAAATGTGTTTGTCCAGGTGAAAGTAAACTTTCAGAGAACACCTGTTGCCCTCCATCGAATAACCGATTCCATTAACTATAAAATAAAAAATAGTAACTTTTTATTTTAATAAAATATAAGATCAATTAAAGTTTCAAGCTTTTCAATGGACACAGGTCTAACAAAAATCAGTAACACCCGTATTTCCATTTGATAAGCGCATGAAAACTTAGCAGCGTTCGTAACGGCTTTTATGGATTCTGACGATGTTCTGTGGGCGAATAAAGCGCATCAGATTTTATATTGAATATTTTGTAAGTGCATAGCAGGTTTAAACACCAATTTAAACAGCATGAGTTATCGGAATGAATTCCAGCACATGCTCTTCGTCATAACCAAAAATATTTATTTTCTTTCCTTCAAACGGGTATCGTGCTTTGCTTAAAACAAACCCGAACTTTTTCAAACATTGCAGCCCAGGTAAAGAGAATATTTCAGGTGGCACGTGTCTGGTATAACCTGCAGTATGTTGAACTGGATCCATACCATGACAAAACGCTCAATCAATTGTTTACTAGTCTGAGAATATAGTTTCGGTAACAATTTATTTAAAAGTTTCATAAGACCTTCGAATCGGGCGTTTTAACCAAAGATCCGTCTTTTTCTTGAAACGCTATCTTACTGAAACTAAGAAAATTATTCTGGTTGTTTCGATGGAGCGTTACAAGTTGAGCTCAGTATCTAGTTCTAGAAATATGGTCAAATATCCGGTTTACATTCTAAATACTCTTCCTCACAAAGACGGGGGCGCATTGCGCACCCAATGCCGCGATAATGGAAAAATATGCTTTGCCGTCGTTCACAAGCTTCAGCAAAATGGAATGCACTTTTCAGTTCGTCATTGTTAAGCAAATATTCATGCAAAACGTTCGCAATGCATGCCAATCTGTTACGCTGTGGATTCTAGACTAACGTCAACACTCTTGTGAACTGCTTGCTATCGTCTTTGCAAATAACTTTTACGACGAGTAAAATGCATTTGCATATAGCAAATGGTCAAGGCCTATAAAAAATCACTCCCACTTTTTTCTTAACAAATGTGGCCGTTTTATCAACTTCAGGATAAACTATTTACAGGTTATGCCCTCTGTACAAGAACTTTCTAATGGTAGTAGCATTAATATTTTTCAACTAATTTTACCTCTGAATAAACACTACTCTTAGCACTATATTTCTCGTTTTATTTTTTACAACGCATCTGAGGTTGTCACCCATTGAGGATCCTGTCGTAGGCCTGTGTACGACAGATCAGGTCTGCCTCAACCTATTATCAGATTATATGTAATAGGAACAAATCCGCGGATGCACCAGTGACTCGACCCGTTACGACAAGAACCTTAATTTTGAGTCCACTGGGTCAAACGATCATGACATCTTGTTGGGATATATTTTCCGCAAAAAGCAGGTGGAAAAAAGCGTTGACCAAGAATGGCAACAATTACGAGGACAGAAATTGAAAAAAGTCAAAATTTCCGCCAAATTAAAGAAGTTAGTAACTTAGCACTTGCCATTCGGGCATAATATCAAAGTTGAAACTTACCACGAGCTACAAAAAAATTGTGATCAGTATGAAAAAAGTGGCAAGTTTCGAGGTGGCACAATTTTATGCGAAAGCCAAAAATCAAAATCTTAAGAGGTAAATGAAGACATTTTTTATTATCACTTTTTACCATGCAACCAAAAAAAGCTTTAAAGGTTTTCCAAATTAGTATAACAACCAACAACGTTGAAACAGCATTATTGCAAGATGTTACCTCAACGTTGTTTGCAAACAGTTCACTCAGTTTTCCTTATCCTTTTTTTGGAAACGACAGCACCATAGGTCTTGCTGAGAAACACTCATTAAACGACATTAAAAGCAAATATAGATGTACCGGTAAGCGAATTAGCACAGTCTTGCTTTTATCGCATTGCAGAAAACTCAAACAGACGCAGGCGAGTGCTCGACAAACGAAACATCATCATCAACCAACTCACCGTCGACATGCACCGGGCTGCTGCCGTTAAAGGGATTGTTAACATTGCATGGACATTCTTCGAAGAACAAAAGGAAGAAACAAAGTAAAATTGGCGAAATCAAAAGAAATGCAAAGCAAAATTAACACGATTGTTATGATTAGTGACAAGCCAACTCAACGAAAATCTTTATTCCGCTGTACGTTCGTCAGAAATACACGATTGCTTTGAAGTGTATTGACCAGACACACGACTCGAATTGTCGTTTCTTCACTTCAATGAGGCTTATATTATATGGCGTGTGAAGTTCTTCAGCATTTTGTCTGCCGCCCTCGCAAAAGTTGTGACTTAGCCTACTACCTATGTTAGGCCACACGTGCTGACAGCAGTATAGGTCAGCAATGTTTTAAGCCAGTCTGGCAGTGTTTAGTCAAAAGTTGCTTTTTAAACCCGTTTGCCACAGCGCAGTGACTCGTTTCCCCAAAATGTTTTGTTATTGCCTATTCTACTGCATTTACTTTAATGCTGAAAGCTTCTCCCAACTTCAACAAGAAATTTATGGTTTCTGATTTAAGATCCAGCCTAAACGCCTAGATATCGATCGAAAATCTGATAACGGTGCTAGAAACGTACAAACTCAGCTTTAAATATATTCACGTCAGATGGCCGTAAATGAGTTTGCAAAAGAGACTGGCCAACTTCGAAACGAAATGTTCTGCTCCCAACGTGCTGATCATACTTTCGCGTTTGTACAAAGCCTGTCCGGGTAGAATGCATTATGTTTTTAATTTTCATCTATCACACGCAAGATTCGCCAGACCATAACAGACAATTCAATTGAGCAAAGCGTGAACTTACTGGTTCACCAGGTAAATTGGGTAAAAACTTTGATCAGAATTATTGAACCACCTCCATTTGATGAAAAATTGATTGTTTATATCTTTAAAACCAATTTGACGATGTTCAGCGACAGATCCCTGATCGACCTGTACCCAGAGCATGCTTCACTCTGGCTGCTTGATGAAGTAGTCAGATTGATGCAAATTTGTCGTATCTCAAAAGCCCTGATATTCTTGGTGAAAGGCAATGACCCTCCTTGAAAAGATAACCATTGCAGTATATTTCCACAACCCCACCTGCGCAATTCCCACCACACACTCAAAAGCCAGGAGGGCGGCAGAAGCAACACTGAACAACAATATTCGGCGAACATGTCGAATTTTTTAATGACGTAAAATGCAAGCGCTCTTGCGTTCAAGAGTTGTAATGGATTGAGTCATGCATCGTCATGGTCACTCATGCACGAATGGTAGCTTTTTGTCAAAAACGAGAAGCGCTTCGATTATTTCTTTAAGTCATTGCTGTAAAATATTTTCCAATTTGTTCAAACAAGTGTCACCTTTATCAAAATTGCCACACGTTAGCACTACGTCCAACTTGGCGCAATCATCGACGTTATTTCAAAGTCAGACTTTAAAACAGAAGCATGCGCAACTTAAACGATAAGGCGGTCGTCAAAGCAATTACCGTTGGCTTCCACTTCGTCAGTTATAGCGCGGAAGTGGAAGGAAACGCGCTCCAAGTCGTAAATACCGACGTAACTGTCTTCCAACATCGCACATTCGTCCGGCTAAAAGAATAAACAACAAAGACGGGATAGTGAACCGTGCGATATTTTGCAACAAACAAATCCTCAATCGTTACATCACCATGGGTGACACAAAAGTTTCAGCGACGAGAAGACATACAACCAAACGTGACAAGCGTCGTCTCAATCGCACTCCAGTCGGAAAATCTCACTCGCTGTCCAGTCACTACACTTTTAATCGCAAAATGAAATAAATTGCTGGGTATACAAGTGAAAATCGTATCTGCTAATTTGGACGTGAAAGGCTTAATTATAGTAGAAAAACAATCTCGGCAGACTGCTGTATCTTGGACAATACCAAATACTTAAGCACTAGCCTTACGCACATGCATTGGAACAAAACAAATGATTGCGTACCATGTTGGGATTCAGCATAGTTTGGAAAACAATGGCAACACCGATCGACAAGCACTGTTCCAGCCACTTTTTGCTCGCTTCTTCAGAACGCACTCCGTAAGCCTATGTACGGAAGGTTTCGTAAAAAATGAAAAATAAACGATACCAACGCTACACGGCTATGATCAGCCATTAAGCACAGTCGAAACAAACATCAGAAAGATATTTGCAGCAAGTTTCTGTTGTTTTTTCTCAAAAATTGACATAGCTCTATTGAGCTTTTGACAGAAACAGGTCTGTGCTTAGTAATGCATGCATTAAATGAATACTTTCTCATTAATTATGAAATTTTTCTATGTATGGGATGCGGCCTAATAAATAGCACAAGGAATTACTTAAATTAGTTATCAAAATCCAAGAATTTAAAATTCGAAGCGCATCCTGCATGGTGTTTACCGCTGAAGGTCAACACCTTGCTTCGAACGGTCGTGAATATGTCGATCTCTTTTGACTATTTTTGGCTATCGAGTTTTAACGAAACACAACCTAATCATAATTTTTCAGAATAGACCACGATGTCATTGGTAGTGAGTTTACATTTTTCTGAGTAAATGTTAATGTTCTATGGCATATATAACAATTAGATCTTCCATAAAATCAAGCCTTATTGCGTCAAATTGGGGTGACATGTTAATACAAACCCTGTCTCACTTTCGCGAGAAAACGGTGTTATAAAAGGTTCAGCGATTTACAGACGCAACTAAAATTAATATTGTCTTACGAAGGCATACAACTCAGAACGTTATCACGGAGATATAGTTAACGCTATTCGCGTGTTTTTTTCGAAAGCCTCGTGTGATGTACTTCGCACCTTCATGTTGTTGTACGTTCCACTTAAAGCGTTTCGCAATTGAGCGGCAAACGATGAGATCACGGTGATCAAACTCTGGCTGAACACCTTGTCTCGGCGCGACACCATCTTCGGATCTACAGTCAAACAACAAGAACAACGACTGCAGTTTACAGTAAAAGCGAGAATTCAAAAACTGTAAAAACTTGACAAGGAAATCAACGCACCTTCGTTCAGAAGAACAGCCAAAACAAGCTGAGTACGAATTTCGTTCACGTGTCGATCGATTGCTTCAATCACAGTGTTGACGACGTCAGCGAATTGTTCAGTGTTGTCGCAACGTGCCAGTGCAGTCTTTATTGTGTCATCGCTCGTGCTAAGCAACACACACGCGTAAAGACTGGTGCAAGCGGAAGGAATGCCGTCATACTATGACGAACTCAAAGCAAATCCAATTATGATAAGCCTTGAAAGGATGTAAAAGCAAACGTTACCTAGCGGTAAGGACTTCGATAATCTTGTCGTAGTTACGTTCGGGTGTAGTATCATTGGTGATTTCAAAAACAGTTTTTACTTCGTCCGAACGAACAAGCTGATTTAGGCCGAGAATCTGCGAAAAAAAGAAAGTGAGAAAGGAACGACAATCACTATTAAAAGACATAGACGCAACGAGAGTATGCAGGTGAAGAAAACAGTGTTATGTCTACGTGCTGAAACGGCAGTCACGCAATAGCAACAAAAATATATGACAGTGAACAAAAAAATTACGCAGTTAATGGTTCACAGGAAAGATCAAAGCTACACTGAAACTCAACACAAAAACGTATAGCCAAACTCCTTTCACAGCACCTTGCTCAGAAAATGCTCCATAGTTCCCTGTAATTTGTCCAAAGCATCCGATGACAGAACAAGATCAATGAAACTGACGCTGTCAACCCCCTCCGACGAGCAAGTGCTCTCAGTGGTGCTGATCAGTGACACGCGATCTCGACCTGCGTCAAACCAGCAGCTTCCTACAATGCTCAAAGTCAAAGAGGCACATTATTTAAAAGATAAAAATACCGATTCCTTGGGTTGGCGCCAGGTCGCATAAACCTATAAACAACATCATTCTGCAATGCCGTACAGTAGGCATCTCAAAGTGCGTTAATCGTTCGCTTGCAAAATTGCTAAGCCATGAGTGCTAGTAACTAGTCGCTGGCATTTGTTTTAGCGGCTCCTATCATGCTGTACATTGTTGTGTAGTTCACAATATGGCTTTTCAATATTTGGTTGACAGTCTCAACGGCAATCCAAATCCTGACTTGCGCTTTATCTCGGGGCAGTCAATGTGAACGGACTTGTCCAAGTGGCGCCATACTGCTATCACTTAAAAGTTCGTCATTCGAACAACCAACTGTGCGACTGAGAGGCGGACGCTACATCACTAAGCTATGGCAGCTCTCAAAGTTGGTGCGTATGCTTATTGCAAAGCGACCTTTCTAAAAACGTGTCTTGAAACGAACGGATATCCACTCGAGGTGAATGCAGCTCAGCAGCGGCTTCGCTCGAATTCGACATGAAAAGTTTTCGTCTTCATAATGTTGTTTTCGTGAAAATAATGTTTTCAGATGCAGCACAAATATTTTACGGGGATGTGGTTCGTTTGAATCTCAAAAAAATTCTATTTTTCCAAAGAAATCGAAGAAGTTCGGAATAGCGTAGAATAAGGGTATAGCAAATGTTTTTGCGATCATCGCTGTCCATGAGCAGAATCACGATTTGATTTCAAATCGTGGTGGATAAGTTCTAATACGCCATGCCAGCCATTCTGCGTAACACATATGTGTTCCAAA
>JGI24022J15233_10004588_pt1 | contig 14319 bp, 8 predicted proteins | sample Ectturendosymbi2_FD_15233 | JGI IMG/M metagenome (IMG submission 15233) | reverse complement strand
CACACAATCAATGCAACACCACCGGAGAGGTTGCAACAACATCCCCTCCTTTTTACAACGAACCGCACCGATCGCACGTTCTTTGTGTGAAGGCTGAACTCCGCACAACCTTCACATCCTGGTCACAGCACCGTTTTGTTGCGATCGGAAATCCCGAGCGGCATATGCGCAAAGCTTCGCACTGTGCCAGCAAGCAACAATAGAGTTCACATGCCATGATCACTCTATTACTGCTTGTTCGCGCCACATATATCTATGGTGTTGTTCTTCACGCACATCCCGTTCGTGGTGAATCACACAATCAACGCAACACCACCGGAGAGGTTGCAACAACACCAATTTTACTGTATTTCTTTATAAAAAGCAGTAAATAGAATTGTTTTAATAAACTCCTAAAAGACTGGTATGAGTAATCTCATGATAAGAAATGAAAATATCTTTATTTAGTAATTTCCAAATAACATCACACGGGTCAGTCAGAGTCAAGCCAAGGGCCGCATGCGGACAGAGAACCGTACAACGCATAGGTCTGGTCTAAGCGATGCTTGGTTGACATAACCTGAGTAGTTTCATAGATGAAAGTTTAAACCGAATTCCATATATCTTGGGAATTTACCATTTTTCCGAAACGTTGAGGTTTGACAACTTGACCTGACGCAAGAGGATTTTCCCAGGTAATGAAATAGAACGGCCTGAAAATGTGGATGCATTTTTGACACTACGCAGATTCAGTTTTTTTCAAACTGCACCGTTGGAAACTTTGGCTAGAAGCGCAGCTCATAGTTTTTCAACAAATTAAAATGTATTCCGTTTATTGATAATGTATTGGGGAAAATTCTGAAATTGTCAGGGTTTTATCTGTTTTTCAGCAAGGCTGCTATGTTATCAAACCCTCCAGCAGAAAAACTTTTTGCCTAAGAGAAATCTTTTGCAGCGGTAGTCAGATAAACACTCCGTTTGATTAATCATCAGGATCATGCAATAGTTCACAAGGATTGTACAGGCTCGAGGCATTTCTAGTGATTACAAGTGAAATTCTCTATATGTCTCACCACAAAATAGGGCATTCAGAACGGAGTTGTGCAGTATGTCACCAAAAACATTATCAAATACTTTGCACTCCAGTTCACCCATTTTGTATAGGGTATGTGTACTTGATACATTCCACTGAATGAGAGTATAAAATGAATTATAAAAAGCAATTTGCAGTTATAGATTAATTCCATGTTTCAAATGGACAAATATAAAATATTTGGTACGTCGGTCGTAGCGATGCACCTGCAATGTGTAGCTGGGAAAACGTGGCTTAGCGTTTTGCTCGCCTTTTATTATTGAGGGACCATCGCTCCCGTTCGTCTTTAGATGGCATAAAAATTTTGCTGCTTTTTTGGCAGTTTTGTGGTTTTAAGAGAATTCCAACCGTGGTGAATGCATGGTCACATCACCTGCATATGTTACTAGTCAATCTTCCTTTTGATAGAGCGTTACCCCATTGTTGGCACTTGGCCTACGTCACTGCGATGCTCACAATCATATTGAAAACACGAATAAACGCAAAACGTTAAAATGCGCAGCTTCAACTGTACTCCTTATTCCAACCTTGTATAAAAATTATATCGTTCTAATCTTTGCGTTTCTTAATTGTTACAGACTCGAATAAACGATTTTTAATCACGATATCTCCCAATTTTCAGTAGGTTACTGCAGGGCCCCGACAAGGGGAAGGGCGGGGGGCAATGCCCGGGAGCGGCACTTTTGGTAAAAAGAAGCAATAGCAAATGGTCTTTCACGAATGAACCTGAAGTTCGAATTTGGGTTTTAGATTTTGTTTAAGGTTGGACCTGTCACACGTCCTAGTTTGGCCGGGACTGTCCAGTCCCGGTTAGCAAAATGTCCCGGAATTTCACTTCAGTGAAATTTTCAAAATTAACTCCAGCTTGATGATACATTGTTGTGATATAATTCCTCCTTGAAAGGCTTGACCTTGGTTTAACCCGTGGCTTGAGGGGACGGGACTTTTCGACTGTGGGAGGCGGCACTTTTCGACTCGCCCCGGGGCGGCATTTCTCCATGTTGGGGCCCTGGGCTACTGTGAGACAAATACGAAACTTGTTTGCTTTTTGTTAAGTATTTTTGGCACAAAGTTGTTCATGTTGTTTGGTTTCAGTTCGGCTTGTGACAATGTTAGGGAACTTCGAAGTGTTCTTGACGATCTTGGATTATTGTTGCTTAATGCGAAGCGATATTCAACAGACTGGCCTGTTTGCTGCGTGCGCTTTATCAAAACGTTTAACTGGCGTTTCTTGCCATCACCTACAAAGGTCACTGGCCATTCGTACTGTTGGTAATAGCAACGTATCTCATTTCAAAATCTGTCGTTCTCAGATGCGGTCACTTATCCTTCAAACTTAAAAAGGTCAACTCCGTGACACCAGATGACAGCAATATTTGCCATGCTAGTATCACTGTTTTTCATAGGTGTAGCCAGGGGGGGGCAAAGGGGCCATGGCCCCTCCAAATTTTTAGAAAATACAGTCATTTTGTTCTTTGAGAGGCGTTTTTCTAAACAAAATATTCTTATTCGCATAAAATCAAACATTTCCCCCCCAAAATTTTAGCCCCCCAATTTTTTGGGCTGGTTACGCCACTGCTAGTTTTGTGTTATTTCGTCACAGCATTGACAAACACACGCGCTTTCCTTATTGGTGATCCCAGTGGTGTAATCCCTGTCTGCTATGGCAGCTTATAGCCGCTTGACAAAAGGTTACTTATTCCAGTGATTCCTATATTCCTTTCTATACCTTTGCAACAAAAAGTTTAATGACGTTTATTTCATTCCCGGAGCAAGGCTTTGACCGGAAAAATTATACTAACAAATTTGTCGCTATAGTGGAAACAACAAACCAGTAACAGTGGTGAAAGGTAATACCATTAAGCTGAAGTTTCTATCACTAGCTAAGTATGATTTTGCCAAAATTTAATGGATTACTTTGTGCGTGAGACATCAGTTTTGCGTTAACCTGCTGTAAATACTTTCTGTCTTCAGGTTTCTTAACACTTACCACAGAAAAAGAGCCAGTTTCAACCGAACAATTTGTCCACTGCATCAGACTTACAAGCGCACATCACATGCATTATACCATCTACTTAAATGCGCAATAGTCCTCAGAGCGCGCCATGCTTGTAGGAGAAATGCACTAGGCCTGCAAATACGCGGAACTCAGCCAATGGCAGTAATAAAGTAATTATTTTCTTTAAAGGAGTGGGTTGGCTGGGCGCAAAACAAAGCTAGCTTGCGGGACGCGACATTTTCATATCTTGTTCAGTGCTGGCATTCCCATCCTGTCGTTGAGTTGCCATTTGAAATCTAACGGCGCGCCTGTTGTCCGTTAGCGTTTTGACATTGGTATTGATGTTTCTCTACGCTTTCTCTGTTGCTCTTTGTCGATGTTTCCGCAGTTTACATAGCTTACTATTCACTTTTGCTTTCTGCCTCAGCTGTTCTTGTTTTATTTAGGTTGCTCAAGAAAAACTATTTTATTAAGAATTTTTGAGCAACATATTGATTTTGCAAACGCAGATATTATTCACGTATTTCAATGGTAGCTCAAAAAGTGCTTGCGCAACGTGAAAACAAAATCAACTCTGAAGGAGAAGCCACTCCCACGTAAACAACAGCTGTGAAACGCCATATTTTTGCCAGATTTTGCACCATTTTTGTTGGCAACGTCATTTCGGTTCGACAAGCTCCATCAAACACATCATCGTAAAAATCCAGAAAATTTAGGAGTAAAACTTTGGTATCTAGCCAGTTTCCTCAGTTAAAGCATTAAAGGTCAATTATATGCTAGATAGATCTCATTCAAACGAAACATACGCAAGAAAACTTTTACCGGCATGTCTCTTTTCCAATAGGTTCAGAGTACAACGTAGTCATGATTTTGAAATTAGGCTGAACACGAACAAATCAAACGTTATTTCTAAAAACTCAAAATCAGCCTTCATTGACACAAACTGTTACACAACAGAATATAATAAAAAGTTTGCAGGGCCACAAGGACAATTTTTGTTTTTCACATTTTTAAGTTGAAGTAGTATTTAAAAATGTACACTGTAAGACATAGGCGTAGCCAGGGGGGGGCAAAAGGGGTTTTGAGTTCCCCCCCAAAACTTTTTAGACAATACAGTTATTTGGTGCTTGGAGAGACGTTTTTCTAAACAAAATAGTGTTATTCGCCTAAATTCAAACATTTTGACCCGCCCAAAATGTTTTGCCCCCCACAATTTTTGGGCTGGCTACGACACTGCTGCAAGAGGAAGTTTAGTGTTGAAGTATAGTGTCATAGTGTCTTAGACGAATTAAGCGCAAAAATGCGTGAGATCCATGTTCTGCTAAAATCTGAAGCATTGACACCTAATCTTACTAGTCTTTTTCACATTACTAAAAATTGTTTTCATAAATCAAGAGTGATTGACTTAGATGCCATTTTTGTAATCAGTTTTGATGAAATACCTGTATTCGAATATTAAAGAGGAAAAAACAAACTTTTTACTACACCCGCGTAGTCATTTACTTCCATTAAAATGCAATATCCTTAAATTCACAAACAGGAAAGTGTGACCGTGTATCAACACGCTCGTGGTGCTGTTATTTGGAATACCGTTACAGTTATTCGAACTATTTGTGATACGTCATAATTTCATAACATTTACCTGGAAACGTCATATCATCCCTTGCCAGTGTCTGCACAACGGTTGTTATTCAAAGTTCCATTCATTAAAACGCTTAGGTAAGAAACCGATCTTAGTCTGTAAAGCCAGGCTGCAACCAAATCAAGATAAATAAAACAATCTAGTTTGTATCAGTTCTAAGCTTCATCTTAATAATGTCTGGAGTGGAAGAGGACACGAAGAAAGACTTTGTTACGTTGTGTCTATGCCTAGAGCAAAAGTTATGCGTCGCTCGACTCGCTACAAAATAATAAAATGAGAACGGACACAGACATTGTTTTTGCTGATATGATTACATTCTAAAGATTTTTACTTCATCAATATTTTTTAGTTTTTACTGTTGCTAGCATTTTTGGCCACAGCAAATTTCTTAAAATTGAGGTTAGATCGACTCTCTTGTGTACACATGCATGCTCGTTTCATTTGCAATTTTTCCTCACCGTGTTGTATGTTTGTTCGTTTGTTTTGTTGCTGTGTTTGTTTCATTTCAGCTTGTTTTTTTTCTACCACTTGTCAATACGTTTAAAATATGGTTAATTGACTAGATGATATCTACGGTCTTTTACCAATCCTATGTGACACAGTGACACTCCTTGTTTGCGGTGATCGGTTATTTTGCCATTACGTTTTTGTTTGTTGTAATTTCTGGTGACAATTGGTTACGATTTAGAATGGTGGTTTTATGTATTGTTTCTGCTTATTACTGTCAGCATTTTTTAAGCTTTGCAAAAACTCACTTTGTGATTATGTAACGTGTGTCTTTACACATACGGCGTTCAGTTCATTTTCTTTATTGTTAACATCGCAACTGTGTGTATAAAATATAAAAGAAACAACGGTACATCAAGCTGTTGCTGTGGATTCTGGTACGAGTAAGCAGGAATGAAGAAAGCTGGTTGGTTATTTCGCCAACCTCAAAAATTCATGATTTGATAACAAATATTTTGCTACACGCGCTAGTATATACAACTGAACTTTCTACCGTGCACCCGATCGTGCGTTGAAATCTTGTTGAAAAACTCNCCGCGAAGATAAAATTAGCATCCGTCCTGGGCCTGTATGCGTGGTTGTGTTGACAAGTACACTCAACGTAACTATGACGTCAAACAAGGTCAGAGCAATTGAACCAGAACGAGAACATTGGAGCTGCGTGTTTGTTTACACGGAGCAGTGTTGCCAATTCAGCGGATTTGCCGTTAATCTTACGGCAAATCGTGAGCGGCAGCGGCGAAAAAATTTGCAAGGGCAAACGAGTTCACCGGAAAAACTAGCGGAAAATTTCGGTGTGTCTAGCGGAATTATTCCATGCATATATAAAGATCAAGCCCTTTTTCAGACACATTTGCGAGTATTGTGAAAACGTTGCAATCGATGTGCCATTTTATTCGTCTGTGAAAAACAGAAAATTCCCACAACAATCGTTCTTGCACTAGACGTTATGTGAATCCCAAAATTCAGATGAAAAGTAGGTTACCTAACGTTTTACCTCAAAACTAATCTCAACCTTTATATTGGATTAATAGGCATGGTAACCTGTGCAACTTAAAACTACAATAGTTAACTTCAGTAGGTGACTCTACTTCATAAGTGTTGGAGCTGCAAATTTTTCGACCATATAAACAAATATAACGCTGTTTTGTAGCCAAAGACAGGTTTCCGTTTCCTTGCGTAGGTGACTGAGCAATGTTTGGCACACTACCACGTCCAACATCAAACCTCTCTTAATTGCCAGTCGCTACCAATTGCAGCTGTTTGCACAAAATTCTTGTATTATAATAAGGAACCAGAGTTGGATGAAAACCTTTTCATAATTTGTTTCATCTTTTCTATTGCTATGCACTGAAGATGATAACAGTTGTTATCGAAACGTTTGCAAGATGTCAGTTGTATTGTTTCATCTTGTCCACGATTTACTAGGAAAGAAGAACGTAAAAACAAAATCTTAAATTAAATGCACAACACATATTTAATTTAGCGGCGAAATGTGGCGGAAAAAGCCAAGTTAAAATATATCGGGGAAGAATTTAGGGGAATCTGGCGAATTTTCAAAGATGGCTTAGTGGAGAAGCGCGAAAGAGAGTTGGCAACACTGAAACGAAGAAGAGCTTTCTTCGACAGCACTTATGTGGCACAATAGTCATCATCACCTTTCATAAAACCCAGCGTGTTTTGGATGATTAAAGATAAAAACGAATAAGGGAAGCAATACCAATCATTTCTTTGCAGAGACTACTGCAGCATTTCAGCATACGTCAGACATAATGAAGGGGTCATCACATTACTCTACAACACCCAATTTGCTGTAGTTGCAACACGATTTTATTACATTCCAACAAACATGGTGGCCTACAGTGCTTTATTGGGCAAACCAGCACAAAGCAATTAGCCTAGCTAGGACATTAATTTTGTATGTATAAATTGCAGCAGCATTTTTCAATCAAAAATATTGATATTCAAATCATATGCGCGGTTCAACTTCATTACTTTCGTCGACCTGTTGCTCACCTTTTTGATATTATTCAAAACTAAACAAATAATGCACTGCAGCGAAACAGTAGTTTAGCGCAGTACAGTACAAACAACTCATGTTATGTAGCATTCTATCCTACAGTATTTCATTGCACTTCACAGCATCCTCGCACATCGGTTTAATGTCGTTATTACTTCAACATGGATTGCAAAACTAAGGAGAAGCGAACACGCTGTACTATTTCACTACAGCAGACATGATTTGATTTCACTCTTGCATCGTTCAACTAAAAGCAGACGTTCAGGCGACTGTACGGCACGGGTGATCTGGAGGGAAAGTCCCCAAAACATCTTCCCAGCTGCCCAGTGGTCCCCAACATTTTTTCGCGTGATGTCACAAAAACTATTTGAAAATGTTTGAAGCTAGGTTATTGCAAAAGTTTTTAATAAAGGCAATTTTTAATCATATTGTTAACTTCCTTTTGACGAAATCAATTCTCTGATCGCAAGTTGCTGAAATGTATGGTGTATGTTGTAAGCTCCTACCATCATCGTCAAAATTCCACTTATATTGCGATGTTTCAAAACATGGAGTAACGTCTCGAATGAACTGCAGAACTCTACAAGCTCGGTAGTCTCCCGATTCCCACGCAAAAGATTGGAGATTGGTCTAAAGGTTCAGATTTTTCTTGACGATATGTTAAGTTGGAAGTCTCATGTAAAAAGGGTGAAGACTCAACTATCAGGAACTTATGGAGTTTTATCCAAACTGTAAACATTACACAACACCATCTGTATCGAAAGTTGTCTATAACTCATTATTTCATCTCTGTCTCACTTACTCGATCCTCAATTGGGGACGTGCTTCAAACGCAACTGCTCAGCGTCTTATTAACTTCAAATTAAAGCTGTAAAACTAGTAAGACCAACTAACCATACATCCGTGGAAGAATCTTTTCAGCAGTCAAACGCATTCCAAGGGCCTTAGACAAAATTGGACTTAGATGAAATTCGCTTCCAGTCATTGACTGCCGTCGGTGTTGCTGTAATTCCACACACGTTAAGCAGCAAAAGTTGTCAAACAAATGGAAAGTTTCGGCAACCTTCGCACAGCAGGCTTGAGCAGCTCTCCGTGCAAAGGACCTATATTCACAATTAGGAGTGGTGCTAGGTGGTTTGGGGCACCCCGAAGCCTAGACTCTGGGGCCCCAATATACAATATGTTGCATTCAACACATAACATTTACATAAACAGAAACGTCGACTTATTTTAACAAATATTAAAGGACATTTCAACGTATACCGTATTTATTCGATTCTAACCCGCGGCTTATGAAGCCTTTTTTGGTCATTCATGCGGCTTATAATCAAGGGCGGCTTACATTTTTTTTCATTTACTTTTTCGAATGCTATATAGATGACGCTCAGTTTTTCCCTAAATACGTTTTGTCGACCACACTCTCTTTTAATATTCTATTCTCTTCAGTATCACGTGCACATCCGTCACAGGAGGAATAATGCTGAACAGCAGGCAGTTGTAATGGTGTAAACATCATTACCAGGGTTGTCAAAAACGCAAAACCTGCTAGTACCGGAAAGTATGTCAGAGGCTTAGGTAATCTATGTTCAAGTGCAGTTCCCAATCAAGGGCGGCTTACATTAATTTTTTAACACCACTTCGTGCGGCTTACAATCAAGGGCGGCCAACAATCGAATAAATACAGTATGCATGGTTCCGTTTCAAAACAGACTTGTTCATAACAGACCAATCATAACGGACTACTCGAAACAGACCACGTTCATAACAGACAACGCTCAATATGGGTCTTAAAAACGTGGTGTGTGTATGAACAGGTCTGTTTTGAACAGACACCGTATATGTATCCCGATGACATAAGAGTAGCTGGCTGATGGCTAAAGTAATAAATCGGAAAGTAGGTCTAAGGAGCATATTGGGTTTTTGCCACCTGCCATTCTTCAACTTTTTGCTCTTCTGGTGTGAAATTATTAGGAAAACATCCAACCGTTTCGACCTACATACGACAGGTCATTTCCAAGGAAAAAACAGAATGAGCACGAATCAGCGACAAACAGCAATAATAGCAAAAGCTCCGCATAAAAGTAAAAGGCGCTCATGAAAACCAGCAGCGAGACTAACGAGTTCAATATTTATAGCAGTACTGTCAAACAATTTTAGAGGGAGTCATTTAAAATCAGACAGGCAGAAAAGATAGAAACTGTCAAAGCCTAAGCTTATTTGAAATGATTAATTTAAAAAATTTTCATTGCGCAAGCGCGGAAAGTGATCGTTAAATTTGTTATACCAAAGGACTGCTTAACTTCATCATTTAAGGACAACTTTATCATTTAACGTTAGGCTGTTTTCCTAAATTAATTCCAGAAGGGAAAAACATTTTGTTTGTGTAACGAACAGTTAGGCTACGATTTTTCTAATTAGCATAACAGTGGTGGAATTTCCATTACATGACTACGTATACAAACACGACGATAAAAACAATATCGCGCAAATAATAAAATATTTTTCTGTATTACTGAATCGAATATAACTAAAATGTCTTACCTCTCTGTGAAATATTGTTGAAAAACAGGAAACCTTTGTAGACAAACACGCATGTTAATTTTCACAATGTGAATGAAATCAGCGCCATCTTGTAATAAAAGCTTCGAAACATTGCTGCAAAACGATTGCTCATTGGCTAAAACAAATGGACTACCGTGCCAAATATAGTACTGTTGGTTAACTAAATTCCTCATTTCTGTAAAGTGGTGACTTTTCATTTGAAAACTGTGATGCAAGGCAAACTGGATATTACAGGCGCGGGCTGCGAATACGATTTTACCTGATTATATACTGTACTTTGGAAACCGTCTATTCTATTCTTATTCATTGAAAGGATACAACACTGCACTGGTCTACAACATGATTTTCTTAAATAATTTCTTACTAGACCATACCGAAAGTGCTTACAATCAACGTGGTTTCAGCAACGTTACCTGCACAATTGCCAGCTTACCGAGGCAAATGCTGACAAGGACGCTACTGTCAACGCACTGCGCAATGATTAGCTTAGATAACAGGAAGCTATGCATCGTGGGAAAATTCAAGTTCTTCGACGTATTAGATAAATATGAACGTTAAAAGAGGAAATGTGTGAAATCAGTACTTGGCGAGTTCAACGCTGGTGCGTTTCTACATGCCTTAACAAAGGTCCTCAGTCAGATTTGGTGGCTCCTCATAACCACGGATCCCCCGGTCGGGGGCTACGGGGGTTCCTTCCTCAGACTTTGTTCACAATTCACCGCAAAAAACTTTTCCATGCTCCGAAAAAGAGTAGATAAAAATAAAAAATAAATAATTTGATTGCATTTTGGTTGGAACAAAAAGCAGCATAAACATCTTCCTCTTATCATCAAAGGTACTGCAATTCTTTAGAAAATGCGTAAGCAGGTAAGTACTCCACAATGCGGACAAATCAGCGTTTTCTATCTACTGCAACTTAGTAGCATAAAAAAGAATAGTCTACACATCCCAACATACACTAAACAGTTCAATACATTGCAGTAACCACTTTCATCGAATTAAATTTAATATCTTATAAACCCCAGCATACATATTTTATTTCAAGGTATTGCTCCAAAGCACGTGATGATCCTTCTCTTCCCAAGCCAGACTCTTTTACGCCACCAAACGGTGTTTCAGCAGCAGCAAGTAAACAATCGTTAACACCAACCATTCCGACCTCTAAGTCTTCTGCAACTCGCCAGCATTGAACAAGGTCCTTCGAATAAAAGTAACCACCAAGTCCAACTCTGCAGTTGTTGGCCATAGCAACTACTTCGCTTTCGTCATTGAACGTCATTACGGGAACGAGAGGTCCGAACGTTTCTTCCTGACAACATTTCATGTCCGATGTCACATTGGTTATTAAGGTGGGGTCAAAAAAAGTTCCTCCGAGTGCACTATGTTTACCGCCAACCACCAATTTGGCCCCTTTTGCCAAAGCATCTTGAAGATGGTCTTCAACCTTTGCTAAGCCTTTCTCATTTATCAGTGGACCAATCGTCACACCGGGATCCATCGGGTCACCTGCTTTCAAATCAGATTTAACCGCAGAGGTTAGTTTAGTCACAAACTCATAGTGAACGTTTTCATGAACATAAAATCGATTTGCGCAAATACAAGATTGACCCATGTAGCGAAATGCCCATGGCTCCTTTTACAGCAGCATCTACATCAGCGCTTTCGAATACAATGAAGGGTGCAAGCCCACCAAGTTCTAATCCAACCTTTTTCACTGTACTTGCAGATTGTTGCAGAATCTTCTTTCCAACAGCTGTGGATCCAGCAAAAGAAATAACGGCAACATCGGAATGAGAACACAACACGTCACCGATTTCTTGGGCCCTTTGTCTTGAAGCCGGAAGGACATTTAAAACTCCCGGTGGTAAACCTGCTTCCATGGACAGTTCAGCAAGAGCCAGAGCAGAAAATGGAGTATCTTCGGCAGGCTTCAAAACAACTGTGCACCCAGCGGCAATAGCTGCACAAGCCATGCGCGTTATCATTGCAAATGGGAAGTTCCATGGCGTAATTGCTCCTGCCACACCAACAGGCTGCATGATCGACATCATTCGTTTGTTGGGATTTGGACTTGGTATTGTTGCTCCATATGTCAGCCTTGCTTCCTCAGCGCACCATTCTAGAAACGATGCAGCATATTGGATTTCTGCCAATGACTGACCAATTGGTTTCCCGTTTTCCGTTGTGACCAACTCAGCCAGTATTTGTTTGTTGTCTTCTATCAAAGATCCCCATTTTCTGAGAATTCGAGCTCGTTCCTTGGCGCACGTTTTCTTCCACCGCTTTGTAAATGTCTCGTGAGCAACTTTCACTGCTTCCTCAGCTTCTTGTTTTGAACAATCTGCAGCGTCGCCGATCTTTTCACCAGTGTACGGGTTGAACAAGGTAAACGTCAATTTCACTGCTTTCCATTCTCCATTGATATAAGCTTGGTTTTTGAGAAATCTGTTCATTTTTTTCAGTGAAGCCAGAAAAATTTTGCTGAAACAATTTTTACACAGCTCTGCATATCTAAACCATGCGCGTAAAAGTAAAACATACAAGTGTTTTAATGAATGAGGGTTGTGGTTTGTAATTAGGAGCGTGCAATGTTGAAACAATATGCCGAGATCTAAGTTATGATGCAGCTGCAAAGCTTTGCGCATGTTATTCATCATCTAACGACACAGTGCCAAAGTTCTTTCAAACAAGGGTGGAAAGATTGCGCTGTTTCGATTTGCAGTCTTTTGCCGCTGATTTGATTATTTCGTGGGCATGAGGTTTTCGACCTCATGTTAGTATCATCAAGAAAAACACCCAGAAAGAACTTGTAAACAATGAAACGGACAATACTGAGTATGTCAAGTGCCGCCGATTAAGATTACCGCAACTTTGCGGCTTTGCTACGCGACAACATGAAAAGTGAAAAGAACAGCATTTTTCGACATTACGTTTGTTTGTTGAAAACCAAATGTGAGGAACTCAGACAGTTTCAAGCAATTTTAGTGAAAATTCACTTTTGTTGAAAGCTTCCTCGAAGTTTATGTTTCGCAGGTTCCTGACTAGAAGCTCACCAGAATTTAGCACGTAGAAGCATGGACATGGGCGTCCGCAGAAATTTTTCCAGGGTGGGGCAAAGTCGATATTTTGTTTATCTTTTTCAGGTTGTTGGCGATGTAACGCAAATGGATGTATACAAAAAAAAATGTTCAATGTTACGGCAACAGTTGCATACAGTGTTTACCTTGTAAGAAATTTTGCAGTGAGCAATTGTTTGATTTAGTGAGCATGGGTTTTTTAAGGCTGAGTTAGCAGAGTTCGAAATGAAATATAAACTAAGTGCATTTTTAGAATAAGTGTATAATCTTATGAAAATACGAACAAACAACACATTTAATTCAACTAGCTTCTTGTTTTCGTGCTCTTCCAATTATTTGGAATGTTGCAAGTGCGCCAGATGAGATTTCACTGCGCAAATGGTCTGGTAGTAGGCTTCTGCGCATTTGTGCAACTTTAGAGGGAGCATTGGTTGCAAAAAATGCGTTTTGTTGACAGCAGTGCTTCATTTTCGCTTATGTCTCTTTACATATAGTATCAACAAAGGGTGGGGAAGCTTTTCCAGTAGAAGAGTCATTTGCAGAAATCCAAAAACACCAGAGAGCCGCAAAACCATTTTGTAGTGTCAATGCAAATATGATAAAGAATGCAAGTTTTACATCAACTTATGTACAGTAATTGTCAGTATTAAGTTTTTGTTTGATTTTTTAGTCCCCGAAATTCTGGACAGTACGTTGTTAAAGCTGTGCCACTTAATTTTCCCAAGTGTTCATTTTTCAGGGTTGCACGATGGTTTGATTTTATGAACTTCATTACAGAGAAAAAAATCACAGTAAGATGTTGTGCAGTACACAAATGAATTATACACTGGTGTTTTAAATTCTGGGTATTTACTTTCTGGAACCTGTCGCCAGAAAATTAAAACCCTTTAACGACCGCGGGAGCCAATAAATTGGTGCAAGTTTTTTTGGTTATAACTCGCCAGCCGCTATAGCTAGAGAGTTGTTCAAACCCTCTACGGATGCGGCAAGTCTTCTTGGTTCTATTAAAAAAAATATTTGATTTGGGTGAGGGGTTCGCCTGGGAGAAGCTCTCAAAGTGGGGGTGATTTTGTTTTTTTGACCAACTTTGACGGGCCCTGGACGCCATTCCAATGGGCCAAAATTTTAGCTAAAACTTTTGTCGAAAACTCGATGATCTCGCGCGTCGATAGAGCTCTTGCTTGACCTTCTAGCATGTCTGGAACCAAAGTTATGGCCGAAAAAACATTTTACCCCCAAAATCAGAAAATGCATGAGTCTCTCACTGGCGGCTAGTGTAGCTCGCGATAAGCCGCGATAACTCCCCGCGAGAAGATGCTAGCGAGCTATACGAGGCCTCGAAAGACTCGTGAAGCCTTCTAGTTTGCACTGAAAAAAAAACATTTTAGATTTGGGTTCGGGGTTTTCGGTGGGTGGGGTTAGAAAAAGGGTAGTTTTGGC
>JGI24022J15233_10004587_pt1 | contig 14319 bp, 8 predicted proteins | sample Ectturendosymbi2_FD_15233 | JGI IMG/M metagenome (IMG submission 15233) | reverse complement strand
CATTTCTGTTGTCTTACTAACTTTGAGTGACCAAATGTCATAAAAAAACAGTATGATCAACAAACATGTATGCATGTAATTTGTAAACAAAAACTTAACGTTTTGGATACAAAACAGAAGTGAAATGCTAGGGGATAAATTGATGAACTGCAGTTTCCATCACTAAAAGTAAGCTGCACAGTAAAATTGTCCTCCTCTATAGTGGAATTATTATGATTGGGAATTTTCGTCAGCTGTACTGCTTGGCACGTGTAAACTGCTACTTAATAATGCCCGTTTCGTTACAGTGACTATCACCGGTCAGGTTTGAGAATGCACACTTGCACTTAGACTCAGCCTGTAACCAAAAGCGTGAGCTAATTTTGGATGGAGTGGTTTAATGATCACAAATATACTGATAACCTTGTACGAGTTCAATTCGAAAGTAGAAAGGCAATTTATATTTTTTTACAGATCGTGTTAGGTGCCAACAAGAATAAATTACCTAAAGGGAATCGAAAAGATTCCGGTAAACAGAAGTGTGTTTCAGAACGTACTTTAGCTTGAGCAGGGCCAAGGAAATTTAGGGAGAGAGAGATGGTAGAGCCAGTGGACCACTGCAAGTGTCACGGCTAAGTTCAAAAACTTTTAAAATATGCAGATTAAATTCAATCTTGCACTGCCCCGAACTCAAAATTTACTAAAAATGTGGCAGAGTCAGGCGCGCAACAAGGGAGGGAGGGCATTTGCCCCCAGAAATTTTCAAAACATTGCATAGCAATTTTGACATTTGAAGAAACTTTCAAATAATAAAGTTGAAATTTTGTATTCTGATAATTTTTGAGATAAGTTTTATTTAAATATTACTTTGTCTTACTGGTTAATCATCTCCTTACAAGATATATCTTGAGACAGGCCATCTGATCGAAAATTTTGTAAATGGTTGCTATTTCACCACAAATATGTTGAAATTGGGAGATCGTTCAAAATGTTGGTGGCCTATTTCTAAGGTATTTTTTTATCCTTTTTTTCGTGTACCACTCTGAACATTTTCAGAAATACAGTGTGTGCACGCTTTGATTTTGTTTCTTGCCATCTTCTAAGGAAGAGATCGCATGCACACTTGAAACCTCAACGATAATTACTGCATTGCTATCACACCTGTGGAGCAAAGTTTGCACCCAGTACACTATGCCTGGTGACAGAAACAGCATAGCCTACTCATATGTTATCTTGTGAATTTCGAATTTTTCTTGCAACTTTAGAGCAAAAACTACTTCACTTATGATGTCACTCACAAAAAATCCGCAACCCCCAACCAAAAACATTTTTTCGAGTGCAGACTAGATGACTGGCCGATCCGTTTGAGCCCTTGAACAGCTCTCTAGCGCAATCGGCGAAGGAATTATGGCGTTGGTAAGGCAACTGACAACTGCTGGTTTTGGGCCGATTTCAAAGTACGAACATATCGTACTCCGGCTCTCAAAGTGTTAAAGCAGGCCCGTAACCAGCTTGGGACACCAGAAGGGGGGGAAGAGTTTTCTGGGAGAGGTCCAAATTTTTAAACTATGTCCAATACATATTTGCAAGGAGCGAAAAAGTTTTTAGAGTGGGCTTCGCACCCCTAGTTACGGGCTTGATTAAGACTAATAAGTTCTCATTTTCGGAAATGTTGCGAAAAGAACATATCTGTGACCGTTTGCTAAAAAGTTGTACCACCGTTAAATAAGCTCGATGACGTCATCGAATGAAAGTTCATGAAAATTGCCCTCCCCCCGAATTGAAGAGCTGGTTGCGCCCCTGGACAGAGTATTAATGGATTGATTGATCAAAGGACACCAAAGGGTTTAGAAGTGTTCTGCTAAGTTTAAGCAATGTGGTGAACTTGGATAATGATGAAGAGAGTTTGTACGCCTGTTGCTGCACGCAGAAGGTGACTGTCGAAGGGTGTCATAGATACAGTATCTTGGCTGTCACAGTCCACAGATATCTTCACGAAGTTCAATGAAGTTAAGTTGCAATTGCAGGGGAATGGTGTTCACCTTATTAAAGTCAAATCAGCAATCTTCAACTCCTTGTCCAAGTTTAATGCTGTTCAAACGAAATCGAGCACTTCATGAACTTTAACAGTTTCCAAATCATTAACTCTTAACAATTTCCAGCTGCTAAATGAGTTAATTTACCAAATTAAGTTTTATAGTAAACTGCATCTTTGAGCTCATTCTTGTTTTGATCATTTTCAAACATCCCAAATATAAATACGAAAACATTGTGTTGATATGTGTGCTGGGGATGGTGGGGGCGATAGAAATTTGTTTGTCAGAAAAGGGGGCGCTGGCCAAAAAAAAGATTGAGAAACTCTGATCTAAGACTTTTCAACTTAAAACAGAAACTTAATTGCAACAACTACGGCATTTTTGTGGCCACTTGCACCATTTGTAGTAAGCAATATGTCGGTCAGACGTTAAATAAATTCTCCACTCGCTGGAATATCCATCGCAACATATATAATTTTTTGATGCTACTGCTGGCAATGATAAAGCAGCTCTGCTTAAATACTTTCACAAACACCATGATTTGACAGAAAAACCACCCATTTCGCACTGTTTTAAAGTTACCTTTGTAGAACAACCAAAAGCTAGCTATCTCGAAGAGTGTGAGGGCAAATAGTTTCACAAAACACGGCGCGGAAATTAATGTTTAAAAAATGATTTTGCCCCATACCAAGTAGTTGCGCATTTGCTCATTGCCGTTCTTCCTGATACGTGATTTACCGCTCTGCGTTGTGACGTTGCTGTGACGTTGGTATCTTCTTATCTAATTCCTGCAGAGATGAACTTGCTTCCCGATCCCTGGCGCTTAACCGCGCTGCATTTCATCGCTGGTGATAGTTTGGCACTATGCAGTGTGCAGTAAGATCTACATTAGAACACTTTGCGTGATAGCATGCCGACTTGTAACTCTTCGGTTTTTTAATGACTTACTATCTTAATTCATTGCCTTGCAGATTTTACGTTTTTACCTTTTATTATGTGGAACTGACGATGCTCATTTGAGCGAAATTAATATTCCTGTTTCAATAAACTGTGGCCAGATTTTTGTGGAAGACTTCTGTGAGACTTTATGTGTAACATTTTGATATGGATCAATTATCGCCACAGCAGGTACGATCGCGCCTTCTGGTGGTCAGGCAGATTCTGATGGAACTCAGTACAATGCTAGAGTAACAAAGCATTCTCTTTGATGATTTGAAGATGAGCTCAAACAGTGAAAGTCCTGTTGAAGATGATGGTATTATCAGATCGTTTTTGTCAAAAGATCTCAAATTTCCAGTATCTCAAATTGACCAATTGTATTTTGTAAATTTTTCTGCTTCGGGGACGCCAGGACTTCGATAAACAAAACTTTAATCAGGCTCTACTGGCGGTAAAAACATAAAACACGTTAAAACTTGTCAGCGTTTCGACAGTTGATGCAACTATCTTCATCAGGGCTAAAAACGAAATGCCATGAGATTCGAGCACGGATGTTATTTAATGTGTGCACTCCAGGTGGCACCGTGCTGATAAGAATTCAGGAGGCGGGAACGTTTATTAAAAGATAAAAGGGTAAAAACAACAGTGTGACGAATCAAGCGGTAGACAGCACGAAGGAAATTTACAAGATTATAATGTAGAATATTGTGACATAAACCGGTAAATATCGGGAAAATGTTCGATATTTTTTCATTCATTGTGTCTTTATTGCTATTTATGTGAAAAATTTCGATGAATCGGCGTCTGTGGCCGAATTTTTTTGATCTGTGGGCGAATTTATGAGATTTTGCCCAAATTTGCAACAAATCAGAAGTTTTGGGTGTGCGCTTGAAACCTATCCACTCCCAGCTGCTAAATCACTGAGTGAGGTTGTTGTCTCGAACTGATAAATTGGTCAAATGGAATCTTTGAGAAAGTTTTCTATCTTCCAGTTGAAAGCCCGCAGCCTTTTTGCCCATAATACTTCAAACAAACCGACGAAATCTATCTCCCAACCAACGAGTGTGAATTTGGTGCAATTGCTATCTCCGAAAGATGGCTTGACTGCTCTGTACCGAATACAGAACCTCACCGACATGATGGCAATAGCAATGGAGGTGGTGTCTTTGCTTTTGTTAATTCGTGTGTTTATCGCACCAATGGCGGATCCAGGTGGGGGTTTGTTTGGGCAACTTCCTTTACCCAAACGTCCGTGGCGCCACGTTAAATGGCGCGCCCTTTGATATCAATGCGCCCTTTCCGGGGCCTAACAAAGCAGAACTATAAAAAAGTAGACCAAAGTAGATCGTCTATAAAACAGAGAAAAAACCTAAACTGTAAAACCTAAACTAAACAATGCTTTACACTTTGTTGAACTTCAGAGTTTACATGCCGCACTTTTAGCCAGCCTCTATCATATAGTATCAAAAATGCTATTCTTCCGTTATTTTACACTAATACTACTGTATTGTTCGGTTGTTTCTTTCCCGCGTGACAGCTGCCTACCGTTACTCAGTTAACCACAACTGAAATCGTTTCGCTGTGTTGAGGACCCTTTGGGCCTCAACATGTCAAGAAAAGAAAGTAAAGCTAGAAATCACAGTGAAAATTTTTAGAAAGAAGATGACAAACGGATTTGGCAACATGTTATTATGCAATACAGCGCCCACAAATTGCTCTAAATTGACTTATAGCAATGTAAAATGTTAGGTAATGTGCATGGGCGTCCGCAGGGGGGGGCAAAATGAGCATTCTCCCCCCCTGGAAATTGGAACTAAGAAGCAAAAATTTCTAGAAAACGTAAAATCAGCAGTTCAATTCCGGTTAGTTGGGTAAATTCTTCCAAATAACAGTTTGTTTGCCAATATGACACTCACACCGCACAGGAGTCAGCTCACTGTTCTGGTGTCAAGCAGTCATGAAATTGCAGTTCACTTAATCCGCTCCTTTGGATGCAAATGCAGGTTGCGAAAGTCGGGAAGGAATTGTTCTACTATTAGCCTTTGTTGCGTCACAGTAATATGGCAACATATCGTCAAAGGTTCACTTCAAGTTACAGTAGGAGCCGTTTTGCCGCATGTGATGTAACTGCTGAACGCAGACATCTTTATAGCAGGTAATGCGCGAAATAGCGACGGCTAATAGCGGTAAGCTACGTGCGTTCATACCAATGGTGGGCGAACTGCGATACATTTTGTGTGGCTCTTCTAGATGAATAGCAATATCTCACACTGACAGAGAGTTGTTGCCTCATATTTAACGTTTGTTTCATTTATCAGTGTGTTAACGCGAGCTCGTAAGGCAGAGGCGGATCCAGTCAGTAAACTTAGGGGAGGCGATTTCAGTAATATTTGCTAGTCAAGTCTCATAACGGCTTCGCTACTGTAAGAGAGATGAAGTATACTTCACAACACTGCTGTGACAAAACAACCGACGGCAAAATGGCCTTATATCGCGAATGTTTTCTGGATTGTAAAAACTATGGTGAAAAAAGTTACTTTCGCAGGTTTTAGGGGGGCGATCACCCCAATCGCACCCTGGATCCGCCCCGTTGGTTACCAGAGAGTCTACGCAAATTGATAACAAAGATAGTGAACCTAAAGCTCAAGTTAGGCTACTTAAGTTTCCAGAAGAAAATTAAATTTTTTCAAAGACACATGTTGTCAAAAGCATGCTGTCATTTTCCCAATGTCAAAATGAGAACGAATGCTTTTCGCGAAGAGGCGGTTGCAGGAGCACAAAGTGGAAGAATGCAAAAATAAATTGTAACGCTATTGGAGGAGCTCCAAGCCCGATTTGACCATTTCCAAGAGTTGAAACCATGCTTTGCATTCTTTGTAAATCCATTCGTCGTTAATGTAGTCGGTGATCGATCCAGTTCGCCAACTGTTTGTCACAAACTTGTCTGCTGTAGAAACGAAACTGTCTGGCTCTAAAAAAACTTTAGTCAATGCCACTCTACAGTTAATTTCTAGCCACATGTTCCAGAAAATACGCACAACTTGAAAGACCTGTGTACAACTCATTTCTGTATACAGTACAGCGCGACATATTGCTGTGACATTTTTTCTCTGTAATGAAGTTCGTAAAATCAAACCATCGTGCAACCCTAAAAATGAACCCTTGGGAGAATTAACTCGCACAACTATAACAAGGTATTGTCCAGAATGTCGGGGACTACAAAATCAAACAAAAACTTAATAGTGACAATAATTGTCACTATTAATTATTACTGTACATCATTTCATGTAAAACTTGCTTTCTTTGCCGTATTTGTGTAGACACTACAAACTGTTTTTGCGGCTTGCTGGTGTTTTTGGTTTTCTGCAAATGGCTCTTGCATTGAACAAGTTTGCCCACCCCTGGTTTATACAATGTGTAAAGAAACATGAGTGAAAAAGAAGCATTGCTGCCAACAAAGCGCATTTTTTGCAATTAATGCTTCGTCTAAAGTGCGCAACTGCGCAGTACCACCAGATCATTTGCGCAATGAAATCTCATACCGCGCGCACTTGCAACATTCCAAAACATTGGAAAAACAATAAAACAAGGGACGTTGTTTCAAACAAATATGTATTTTATTCGTATTTTGATAAAATTTTATACTTATTCCAGTTTTTTTTTAAGGAAAATGAGGTACCCGGTATGGACCTGTAGGGACCCGATTTCTCTGATTCTAGGGACCCAATGATAATTTCCTCTGATTCTAAGGACCCAATGATAATTTCCTCTGATTCTAGGGACCCGAATCGGGTCCCTAAAACACATTAAAAACCTTGCTTATTCTATTAATTCACAAACTTTGTAATTCATTTAGAACTCTGCTAACTTAGTCTTAAAATATCCATACTCACTACAACAAATATTTGCCCAGTGTAAAATTTTCTTAGAGGGAAAACACTGTATGCAACTGTTGCCGTAACATTGGGTATTTTCTTTATGGTGTAAAAGGGTGACGCGTTTTGTGTGCGTCCATTTGCGTTGCATCGTCAACAACCTGAAAACGATAAGCGAAATGTCGACTTTGCCCCCTCTGGAAAAAATTCTTCGGACGCCCATGGTAATGTGTTTTACTGTTTATGTATTCTCGTGCTTAAAAGGCGAAATTCATCATGTGTCGTTGAGTACTGTTTATCTGGGAAAGTGACATGTGTGAGTATAGTTGATTTAACTTAAATAAATAAAAGTAAAATATGACAAAGAAAGTAATTGAAATAGCTACAAGATGTGAATAAATATGATGTAAGCCGTTCCGGTAAAGTGAATATGATCAGTGGTGTAACTGACGGGGCGCAAGGGGGCGACCCGCACCCCCCGGCAAGCTAAATGTAAAAACTGATCCCCCTGTAGTTGACATTTGGATATTTAGTTTTCTTCAATTTGTTGTTTTTTTGCATTTTTCGGTGTGTTTTTTTATCTAGTATCGACATCCAAAGATTCACTCTCATTTCTTAACCTTTTTCTGAGTTTTGGCTAGTGGGCCCTCTTGCGGTGACCAGCGGGACCCTTTCAGCTAAGCTTTGCCCCCATGGCTCAAACCTCAAGTTACGCCACTGAATATGATGACAATATACTTGTAATTATTGTAATAACTGATGATGACGCTATGTATCTGAGCCACTGAATCCTACAATAAACATGGTTTCTATCTGAGTAAGAATCATGGACCCTATAGAATGTGTACAAAAATGGTTTCAAAGCAAAAGTTCATATAAGAACCGGACTGAAAGAATTAAAAATATATGAAATAACCCTATGGAGAAAATCAAGAGCAAACCAAGAACCAAGGGACACGCTACGAAGTGTAATCCATATCCATATGCTGTTTAGAGATAAAAGCAAGGAACCAAGCGTTATAGAACTGAGAGCACCAGTATCGGAAGGCACTGTGTACTACATTGGAATATGAAAAGCGGATGGAGGAACCTACACTGCATATGTTTACAAGCTACCATACATAGAAAGGAGAGCACTACACACATGACAATCTGACATTTCCTACGAAGCCTTGACGATTGAAGAAGTAATCAGAAGCAAATCCCTGCAAAAATCAAGAAATCAACATGGAGAGCGAACCTTGGTCATCCGACTCTGTACTGAAAGAAATATTCAATCCTGAACTGTACACAAACGAAGCGACTGATGCACCGAACGCTTGATGGAAATGCAAAGCGAGTGACAAACTTATGCAGAGCGTCAACATAAATGATGTTGCGATTTGTGAATGCACTGGGTAGCAAGAAAATGAAGATTTCGCAGAGCACTATGTCTGCAAATGAATTCAATTGAAAGTGCCTGAATGAAAACTCTCAGTGGGGTTACAGAAAGTCAAATTTGCAGAGTAACGTGTCTGCAAAAAGATCAAATTGACTGCGCTTAGTTGATACACGTCTGTGCACATAAAAAGAGATCGTTTTGCAGAGTAACTAGTCTGGGAAAATGATAGGTTTGGTGCCGTTCGGGTGAACCGCTGAGACCCACTAAATTATGTCAAGTTGCGACCACGACCATGAATTGTGTTGTTCTGCAATGCGAATTTTGTGCGACTGAAAGTGAAATTTGTACGCGTGAAAGCGATGACTGATTGCACAAAGTGATGAACGCGGAGCAACATTGTGCTCTCAACTGCACAAAGAAAATATCCTAAAAAGAGTAATGTAGAGCCAACAGTGAGAAATGTGAAAGAAAAGGTTTGCTCAAACGAAAAAAACTCGCGGCAAGGACTGCATAAAACACCACGCGAATTGAGCAGCAATGGAAGTAGAGCTAGAGATGAAAACACCTAAGAGAAAATGAGGTCACGTGTAAAGTTATAACGAATCTGATGCAGATCTGGGTTAAAATAAGTGAAGCGAACGAAAGTATGGGTTGTTATAAATAAAATGGAAATACGTCATCAAAATATAAAAACAAAGCCATATTTGTTGAAAAATTCTGAGTTGGTTTCTCTCTCTCTGGGGTGGCTCGGCGGAAATGGGTTGTGCTCCAGAACTAAAAAGAAACAAAAACCCCATTAATGCCAGCAGAAGCAACCTACCTTTAAACAAAAAAACTTTGTTTCTGAAAGTGAAAATTATATTGGCAAATTCAGAGGTACGACTTGCCCTAAATTTAATTGCTTCCTGACAAACGCATGCAGTCTGACGCAATCTGACTATGACCTAGAACAGGGTCTCCAAACTTTTTTGTCCGAGGGCCACATAAGCTATTACTCATCAGTCCGAGGGTCACATAAGCTGTTACTCAACAGTCCAGGAGCCGGGCATCCTACACAATGTGATAATGTGATTGTTTCAGGAAATGTTACATTCTGCCAAATCAACAAATTTTTCTTTGTTATATTGTTTTTCCTTATTGGCAAAATGTCTACGCGGGCCGGATTTGGCCCGCGGACCGTAGTTTGGAGACCCCTGACCTAGAGTAAGGAGAAAGTAACAAAAAGTTGCACAAAATGCTAAAGTTCCATTCTCGAAATGCATTTGAGCAAAATTTTTCTTTATAGGAGCATCGGTTAAGTTCACTACTTTGTAAAATGAGGTTAGAATAATATGTAGTTAGAGAACTAGGTAGTTTAACTAACCTCAAAAGCAGATCAGACGCGAAACGAAAAAAGACAGAAATCTGCCACATTACATATATATCAGTGTGATGCAACTTATCTGTTTAAGCCTAAGACCACATGTACAAGGTTTTCTATTTCAATACATTCAGCGAAGAGACTGCTGTGATTTTTTTCTGTGCTTTCTAAAATGTTTGCTCATCAGCATGGGCGTCGGAAGAATCTTTTCCAGGTGGAGCCAATAGTGGATTTTTTCAGGTGGAGGCGTTTTTCCAGGAGGAAGCCAAAACTAATGAAATTTCATTTTACCAACCCGAAAATCAGAGAAAAACATTTTTCTACTGATAAGTTTTAACAAAATATTAAATTTCAAAATTGCCCTTTTCCACCTCCCCCTTCCGATGTCCATTCCCATGAGAAATGAACTTCATTTTTAAATGCTGTATCATCACTTATCAAATATTTCTGTTTGCTACAAGGTTGCGAAATGTTATCGTTTCTATTTTAATTGTAAATAATTATAGATGAGCAGTATGGAATGCAAAAATGGGGTTAAGAACAGAGTGTAACTCGAAAATTTGTGTGAAGTTAAACACTTCATTGGAGAATATCCTCAATTTAGTCGGCAGGTGGTGATGTTACACAGTCTTTGATGAACGCTCATGATGTCCACAAGATGAACACGGTTTCCAATCGTGAAAACAATGGCTGAAGCCCAGTCGAGCAAAGGAGAAGCAGCAAAGAGTATTTTATTGATGTCGTATTATCATCGGTGAGATCTTTTGATGGAACACAACAGACAACTCACTTCACAGCAGATATCATTTGTTTGATATAAATTCACGCTAAAAATTGTGGTTATACAAAATTCAGCTATCAAAAGTACCGTTGCAGAAACTTTAACATCTACTCTGCGTTAATGGTTCAATCCCGTCGCCACGGGGAGGCTTTGGTGGGCTTATAGCCCCAAACAAAGCTCCAAGCCCTCCCAAATTGAAATATGAAAAACTATAAAGATTTGGAGTTTTTGTCAAACTTTAGAATGTCAAGCCCCCTTGCACAAATGTAAAGCGCCACCACTGAAGACTTTCTGGCAATGGTTCTGTAATGGTTTCGACAAAGATGGACCTATTGGTTACTTTAAAAACTTTTGCCAATTCGCGTGTATATCAAATTATAGAGAGTAGCTTAAACCTCTGTATAATTGTCGAAGTTATTGGATTTATAATCCAGATAACATTGCAACATATGTTGCATTCTGACCGATTTCACAATTGCTGGAGCAATGTGAGGTCTAAAGAATCAAAACTGCAACAGTCCAGCACTCACTACCCCAACGGACGCACAGCTGTTGGCACAACTGGCATCTGTTAATATCACTCAGGAACAGCAGGTTATGAAGAACTGTCTCAAAAAAAGAAGTCAGGAAGATAACCATTATATGATGAAAGTTCGCTTTGCTTGACTCATTTATGTAGGCTAAAAAAACATGTATGATTTTTGTTAATGTCTTGCTGGTCAATTTTCCAAAGCATATCTTAATCTGCTGTGGAGCCTTCACTGGATGCGCAGCATCGTTTCTGGCATCTCTGCTGTTTGACAAAAGTGCCGACCACACTTGATCATTCTTCAGTAATTGCTGCAGCGAGTTTGTACTTTATTTATTTTCGTGTTTGGCATAGACAGATAGTCTATGCCCCACACTATGTAGAAGAACACAAAGGTACAGAAATGCTTATAAACAACCCTTGACATGGTAGATGTTCGTTGGTACATGGTACACGCAGGCAATACTGAAGAAGAACGAACACTAAGCCAACGCACCAACAACAACTCCATTCGATCATCGTCATGCAAAAGTGTTACATAGTGAGAGAAGATTTAAATGTGTAAAATGTATCCAACAGTTGAAGTGAGCAGGTAAAAAATTTGGATGAAGATGCACATCGTTACTGAGCAAACGTTTACAAACGTTTGCATTCTAATCAAGGCATAAAATGTCCTGACGAAATGGGTAACTTGATTTGGGTGAACACTAACATTCCTGAGGATGTAATGCAAAATTCGGTAGGAAGTGTTGTAGACAAAGACGGGGCATTTAATACCAGTGTGTGCACTTGCACCACACTTGGCAGGCGTACATTGGTATGTTACAGGTACGAAGCAAGAGTTTTTATATGCTGCACAATAGAGCGATTTCATTTTCCTGTGATTGTCACTGTCATCCTCCAGTGAGGCATTACCTGGATCTGGAACACCAAGATATTTGACTTGGTCAGCAAATTTCACACTTACGTCGTTGAGGGAAGCAACGAGTGTTGCAGGTTGTTATACGTTTCAGTGCAAAAATTATAACGACTGCCTTTTCGCAATTGAAAACACTTTCATGTTCAGCAGCATAACCACAACATACAAATTTTGCGTCTGCAGCTCATTCCTTTTGCTAACGCCGCTTAATGATTGCGGTATGATGGATTTTGACTGCATTTGGTCCAGTGATGTTTTCTGAAGAAGATGTAATCGAGTTTGTTGCGCGCGTTTCAAGACATAAGTTCTTTTCCATGCCACTTGCAGCATAAGGCTGCGTCCTGCGGTATTTTTCCTTGCATTCTTAACACTTTCAGCAAAGTTACTGAAGACGCCATCATCTAATTTGTCATAATTTATCTCGTGGGGGTTTAGGCAATCATCAGAGATCTACACCAGGACTGTGCTTCCAAACAAATACCTAGTGGCTAAGTCGGATAAACATGCGGTATAATTTGTGAAGCAGAGATAATCTGGTTATAATTTGAAGCTCTAATTTTGCAAAGTCCGCTTAAAAGCGGAAAAAATCCGCTTAGATTGTGAGTCTGGCTACACAGGCCCGTAGCCAGGTTTTAAGATTTGGGGGGTAAAATACATATTTAGGGGTCAAGATGCTTGATCTTATTATATGTTTTTATAAAAATACTTCTGGACAAACAACATTTGGAGACGAACAAAAAAATTTGGGGGGATTTGCCCCCGAATGCCCACACGTGGCTACGGGCTTGTGGCTACATGCGGGTTAACAGGCAGACTGTACATGCAACAAACAGCTTCCAGGAATATTGTCTGACTGATAAAAAGGCGGCCGCCGCCCGGGTTTGAAAAATTTTAGGGCAAACTCTGTTTTCAGGATAAGCGCTAGTTGCTCACAAATCCTGGATGATGAAAAAATATTTCAATACAGTGAAAAATTCCAGGGCAACTCTGTTTTTCAGGGAAAGCGCAAGTTGGTGAAAAATCGTGAATAAAACAAATAATATTCAGTACAGTGAATTCAGGGCATCCTCTGTTTTTCAGGGTAAGCGCAAGTTTCTCAAAAATCCTGAATGTAAAAAGTATATTCAATACACCAAAAATTTTCAGAACAACTCTGTTTTTCAGGGCAAGCGCAGTTGCTCAAAAATCCTGAATAGTAAAAAATATATTCAATACAGTGAAAAATTTCAGGGCAACTCTGTTTTTCAGGGAAAGCGCTAGTTGCTCAGAAATCCTGAATGATAAAAAATACGTGTCCAATACAGCGAAAAATTCCAGGGCAACTCTGTTTTTCAGGGCAAGCGCAAGTTGCTAAAAAATCGTGAATAAAACAAATAATATTCAGTACAGTGAATTCAGGGCATCCTCTGTTTTTCAGGGCAAGCGCAAGTTACTCAAAAATCCTGAATAGTAAAAAATATATTCAATACAGTGAAAAATTTCAGGGGAAACTGTTTTCAGGGCAAGGACAAATTGTTAAAAATCCTGAATATAAAAAGTATATTCACTACAGTGAAAACTTTCTGGGCGACTTTGTTTTTTCAGGGCAAGCGCAAGAAAAAATTTCAACAACATTTGGAGACGCACAAAAAAATTTAGGGGGATTTGCCTCCGAATTCCCACACGTGGCTGCGGGTTTGTGGCTGCATGCGGGATAACAGGCAGACTGTACATGCAACAAACAGCTTCCAGGAATATTGTCTGTCTGATTAAAAGATGCATGTAGCTAAATCCCACATCGACAACTGTTTTCCAGTAATTCCGTCGTAAAGCTTACTGATGAGATCCAGGACGCGTTAGACAAGTAACAACTGCGGCTCCAAACCGAGAATATCTGTTGAAGCACAGTAGTACGTTTAAGGAATGGTTTGCACAAATCGTTCAATTCTTTGAAAGTTGAATGACTCAGTGCCAACTACGACACTTCAATTATAATGCACATGTTAGAACTCACCACATTAAATTTTTTGCCTTAACAGAAATCCTTTGCCACGAAACTTTTTGTAGAGCATTTAATTGCGTTTTTGGAAGGAAATTGTGTTTCATATTTAAATTTGGCTAAGTTGTAAAATAAAAAGTTGAATAAACCCGAATTTACCAATGTTTGACAATGTAAAGACGAAGACCTAAGTAAAAACTGCGCAGCAGTTGTTGAAGTGTTCTCGACTTTCAGGCTTTGATCAGATAAACATGTGGGTGGAAAACGTTTGCGCATTGTTCGCTGCCCATGTTTGTTTTCCTGTTCAATCTCAATTACGTGCTCGCAAAAGAAGACGTCCTTCAAATAACCTCCTTCGTTATTGTTGCTGGCAAGCTTTGAAGCCATGTTTCTTTGTCTTGGTACTGGATTTCAACAGCACCGGGTATTGGAATTCAACGGCACATAAGCCCAGCCCTCGAGCAACATTCCTTGTGTTCGCAAATGATCTGAAATTGTGAGTTGCGATTTATAACAATCTTCCCATTTATCAAACATTAGAC
>JGI24022J15233_10004586_pt1 | contig 14319 bp, 15 predicted proteins | sample Ectturendosymbi2_FD_15233 | JGI IMG/M metagenome (IMG submission 15233) | reverse complement strand
AGTATTTGATTACAATCTTTGTATGCGTTTTCATTATCAATTATATTTTCAATTTGAAATTATTTTTCAATGTAATAGTTTCTATATCGTTTTAAGTCATTCTCTTGAAAGCTGACTCATAACAATGTGCAAAGTACAAATGCATCAGATAGGCACACATAACAATATTTTAGAGAGTCAATATCTTCAGTCGTTGTTTCAATGTTCGGCTTCGTTTGGCTTGGCGTAAATTCGTCAGTAAACTTCTGAATCGCTTTTCTTCAGTTATCGAAGTCTTCTTTCGTTGTCATTTCAGGATCATAAGACGTTCTATGTTGAGGAGCCAAGACGAACTCAGCATTCCTCTCCACTCCGTTTGGTTGAAAACGTCGCTATCTTTCCATAAGAGTTGAATACATAAAGTAAATGAAGGAGATTAAGACTTCGAAAGTTCTTCATTGAAAATTCCATGCTTGGAATGGTCACTCTCCGGAGAGTGGTCTTCGAATAGGATCAAAGAAGTTGTCTTTGTGATTTAACTTACATTAATACAAAAAGGAATTAACTGAAAAAGATTTGTACAGGTTTCAAGACGTTTTCGCAGAACTTTGTTCAATGTCGTCAAGACGTTATATCAATTATCGGTTTAATATAATAGAATAAACTGATACGGGAATAACATGAGTCGTCATGTTATTAGCGTGTTCAACCCGATAAGTAGGTTATTCGCGTAATATTTTCCTTAATATTATAATTCCTGCAAACAGTAGGATAATACCTCCAACAATGCTTGTGGCAATGATAGTGATCTTTATAGGTTCAGAAGCCAAACCTTCTCCTTTGTCGACGACATTAGTGATCAGATCAGCTCATTTGTCAACAAGATCTGATCCGAGTTGAAAAACGTTACCTATTTTTTCATTGAAATCCTCAATTCCTAATTCAGGAACTGTTATAAGAACAAAATGATATGTGAAGTTATAAACTTCAACAGGTTTTATAGTCATTTCAACTATTTCTTGTAAATCTTTCAAATCATGAGTTAAATCAAAATTTTGTTTATGTCTCTTGAAACTTTGTTCCAAATTCTTTCTTTGCTGTTCAGCATTTACTTGTTTTATGGGATGCTGTTTTTCCCAATTAGAGATATTGGTCTGAGATTGGTTGATAATACGATAAATTTCTGTATTAATCAAAATTCCTCTGCGAATTCGGTTCGAATAAATGGTATCTTTCCTTAAATCAGGAATGCTTTTCAAGCTTTTCAGAGTATTCAATGTAGGCTTTCGCAGATTATATTCTTCAATTTCTCTTTGAGTATCTCTGGCATTAATACTTAGTGCCAATTTTCGATTTTCAATTACCATTCTTGTGTTAGAAATTTGTTGTTCTAGAAGTTGTTTATCTACAGCAAATTGTAGATTTTGAAAGTCTTCCTGTTTTCGACCAATATGTGCTGTTATTTCAGCTAACCGGTTTATTGCTCGAGTTAACTGTAATTCTCTTTCATTGATTTCGGAGATTCGATCTTCAACAATATTCAATTGTCCCGTGAAGTCTTTTTTGATACTTTCTATTCTTTCATTTATTTCATCACTAAATCTCCTTAATTGATTTTGAAACGTTCCCATGAGGGCTATTCCCATTAATCCTCCAATTACCAATGAGAATAAGAGAAAAGCTCCTCCATCTCGGGTAACTCGGGTTATCGTTCTAGTTTCACCATTTAGCGCATAGTTTCTATGTAGGAAACACAAGTCTCCATAAGCAATTGCTGGGGCATTCTCTTTAAGATCGGGAATTACTCCAAGTCTGTTCATAGATAGGGATAAAGGTCCTGTTGCATATTTGCATTGCAATAACTCTTGTATCTTATCACAATGAGACGTGTTGTAATAATATTTGAAACAGCGAGTATTAATAGTGTTATTTTGATATAATCTATTTATAAGATCAATTCTTGTGGTATACTTTCGATCACAATACGAGTTTCCTCTATCATATGAGATGAAGGATTTATTCGCTCAGAATGGTTCTGGTACAAACATGTGTCATTCATACACAAGATATGAAAAATGTATATCATCAAGGATATAGTGAATATATATTTCTCTTTAATTTTCTTGATGGACCATGTTTTATGGTAATAACATACCATTGGGGAAAACCATGTACTCGTTCTTCCCATTGGAAGATTAGTGTTCCAATTCCCAAGTAATGTAAACTTGATCTTTCATGTCTGGGTGAAAGTACAGGTCGAAATAATCCTCCTGATATGGTGAATTTTGTTTCACCATCAGGGGTAGTTTCCCAATTTATCCACTGGGACGAATTACATTCAGACAAATTATTTCATGCAATCAACACTTGCTCTTCTAGTTTAAATGGTGGTATGAACACAAAATTATTTCTCAAAGTGGGATTTAAGTAACGTGGTAGTATAGATTCATTACTTCTTGTAATATTCTTGTTTTAATTATAATGGGATATGTTGAAGTTCCATCTGACCCATTGATAATTTTCATAATAGTATGCTATTAAGTTGCTTGTGAACATAAAATCATCTCTCATTACTGGAATATTATTATATTTGTGANTAATGTTATTGTATTCCGATTCGATTTGGCATTGCAGTTTTACAAGCACTCTCAGTCTGAGTACCTCAACCGGTGTGGAATGGTTTAAATATTATCCTGAGTATAACGTATTCCATTCGTTTTCAGGATTCCAAATTTCTGTTCTAAAAATAGGGCATTGGCATTCTTTATCATAACTGTCAATGTCAGGAAAATATCTTCCTCTTGGATAATATTTTTCCGTATATGTTTTGCCACTAAAACCAACTTTACCGTATTCCGTAGATNAGTATACATTCGAAATTTGTCTTTCATTGCAATCGTGGGGAATTAATTCGGCTAATGATTAGCGTTTACTTACCTGTTTATGTCTTTCAATTGGTGTAGTTTGTAATCCTTGGGTTCGTAGGAAGTTCTGTAGTATCGTCAAGTTTTTTCCATGATACATGTCTTCTGGAAATGGGCTAGCATCATTAGAAATTATTTGAACTATTCCCATAAGTAATATCAGTTTCAGCATTTTTCTACTTCAATAAGTATCCTGTAACGACAAACAATTTTCGTAAGGTACTGATAATTACTTAACAATTATTGAAACAGTTAGCTCTCTACTTAGCATGTACCGATTCACAATACTAAATATAAATATCAAATACATTCTTATAGATCTTTCTTTGTGAAATTCAAATCATTCACAAGTATATAAGCGTAGAATGAGCATTGTTTTTCCTTTACTATTCTTGGAGAAAATGGACAATCTTTCATGATATGTCCTCGTTTCGTACAGTTATAGCATTGAATATTTCTTCGTTTCTCCTTATTCTTTGAGCTTGTTTCAGCTTCTTGTACTTTTATAAAGTTATTTCGTGAAGGTTGAGCTTCACTTTCTTGTTTGACTATAGTTAGTTCAGTGTTATCCGTACTCTTTTCCTTAGAAAGTTCGTTTCGCCAAAGGCCTTTCCATGTTTCAGGAATCCTTTGTACTATCGTTGATGTTTCTTGTTCGTTGATTTTTTAAGCTTCCACCTGTTGATTTTTCTTATTTTCTTGAAATTCTTCTTTTACAATGTCGGTTATTTTATCAACAATTTCCAGACACTTCTGTTGTTCTTCCGGGTTATAATCCAGGAAGGTATCTAATAATTGTTGAATCTTGGAAGTCATGTTTTTATCACAGTTAGTCTTAAATTTTTAAAATATCCTGTAACGATAAATGATTATGAGGATAACAAAAATTCTTTAACGGTAGATGTGAAAATCAATTATAACGTGGGTACATAAACTTTTGCTACTATTATGAGAAAATCGTTATTAGAAGCTTATCGTCTTAAATGATATGTCCATTCAATCACTGAGAATGTTTGTTTTGAGAAAGTCTCTTTGTCAGCTAAAACAGTAATTGTTGTTAACATTCAGGAACATCTCTTCTCTATATATTTTCAATGTGGATGATGATAACGAGGCCGGTGGAATGATGAAGAGGTGAGAACACAATCTGCACGGGCCCTGTACAAGATTGCGAGAGGTCCGAAAATCCTATAAACTACCTTTAAATTCGGTATTATAGGTATGCTATCCGCAGATATCACAGGAATCGGCAAATTGATAAAACAGTAGTCTTTTACAGCCACATGACATCAGTGTCGTATTTATCAGACTAAAGAATCTATCATCTCCTCTCATTCAATCGTCCATAGTCACCTTCATCGGTGCACTATTTTTATTGTCGATTGTATATTTTTCATACTTATTTTTCTTTAGATTCAGATATATCACATAGTATGGCTTACAGCCGTACTATCTCTGGTAGAGACTTCACATAGTATAAAGCTTTACGATCACTTTGCATGATAGACTTTAACAATCTCCATAATGCCATCATCACAGATTATTTTTGGGCTTCAAACGCACATAGCTCTGTTACTAAGCCTAGTAATCACATAGATTATTTACTAATTTCTATCATTCTTCATTTACTTGTATTCGTACTCGTATTCCATGAACAATGCTTCGCTTAATGTCCTGTCTGTCTACAACAATAACACAATCTCACTCGATGTCAGACTTACTTCTTAGTGTCGTGGGCATGAAATCCATGATATTGAGCATATTTATCTCTCGTATATCCATGTTTCTTGTACTGGAGTGTGGTTCCAAGAGAACCGCATTCTATCCAGATTTCTCGTATTTTTTGTAACGTTTCCGCGATGTTCATCTCAGCAATTTTTACGTAATATGCCTTAGGCATTTTATTTCTTAAAATATCTTTTATTAGATTTGATACAAATTGGTTTTTAGTTACTTCATCAACAGTTAATTGAGCTTCTTGAAATTCGCCTTCTGTTGTTGCATTCTCCTCATTCTTGTCGACAATTGAGGTTGGTTTTGTGTACACGATGTGGGAATTTTACTCCGTTTATTTTTATTCATTGTCATTTTAGTTATACTCTACAAATTCTATATGAATATCTGAAAAAGAAACAATAGTAATAAACGATGCAATTCTAGATTTATGAATGTACTTGAGATAATTCAATGTTTATTTTTAATATTGTACACTCTTAACTATATAAACCATAAAAAATAACATAACGATAACTCTTATTCAACTATATTTCCTTGAAAGTAGTTGAATCATTATGAGAAACATTCTCTATCATGATCGTTTTCTGAAAAGTCTAATTGGATGTTATCCATTCTCTCATCATCTTCAATGAAGTGTGTACTTGTGTTGCTGTCATCATCCCCTCGGTAATTTTCTGTTTGATCCTTATCAAAATTCACGTCAGCATACTGTGCTAATTGATATTTGTCTTGTCCTCGTCGCTTAAGGGACGAATTGGTCTTTTCTCTTTTAGATGACTGGCTATTATTGTTGCAAAGTTTAGCAGTATGTCCCACGTAATTGCATTGATAGCATCTTATCTGGGAAGAATCCCGTTTGCAATTCGTATTGGGTTTATTCTGTATTCTTCTTGCATGTAGTTTATTGGACTCGTTATTTTTGACTTTCTGTAATTCACTAGAGACTTCTTGTAATTGTTGTGTGATTCGTTGAAATTTTTCTTGGTCCGAAAGTGTTTGTTCACGGACTTCTTTCGAGTCTTTATTATCTGATTTTAGCTTAACATTATTGGCATTTAGAGCATAATAGTCTTTTCCAGTTTCACTATGTGCGTGTTTCGTAGGTACAGCAGCATGTTTCCATAATTCATTAAGTTGAGTGGGTATTTGATGTATAGGAGTTTGATAAATTTGCATGTAATAAGCAGGTGCAATCCTATGCTTTAACAGATCTCTTAATGAACTTTCCAGAAATTTGTTTTCACTAATTTCTTCCAAAGATAATTGAGCTTGTTGCAAAGCTCTTCTTAAATCGTTAGCAGGGCTATGTTTCCAATCAAACTATTGTTGAGATATAGCGTATTCTAACTTTTTATACTTTTGTCCATCAGTTAAGTCATATGCATTTTTGTGACAATCAAAGAATCTTGTTAAAGCTTCATAAGTCGGATCTTTGGCTTTCCTATGAAGTTGAGCTAGTGCTTCTCTAGCTATAGGATGTTCGTCCATGAACTGAATAAGTCCTTGCAATTTCAGTCTATCTGATAAATGAGGAAATTCTTTCAAAGTATCTTCAGTAATTTCTGCCCATTCAATCTCATGACCTTCTAATAGGCGTGTAATCAAAGTCTTAGGAATGGTTAATTTCTTTTGACTAGTGTTCATAGAAATTCAAATGGTTGTAAAGAACTTTCTTTTAGATACCATTGTAATTTATCAATTTCTACTAGATCATGATAAAATTTTTCAAAATTCTCTCGTTCACAGACCATTTGTAGGGGAATGTCGCTTAATCGTTCTCTAGTGTTTCTTTCTCCCATAATTAATGTACCTTCTATTTTCTGTGGAGAATCATTCCGTTTTATTTCCCAAGGTTCTGCATAATGATAAAATTCATTTTCGTCCTCAAAGGGAAAAATTTTTATTTTTGCTTTATTTTCTTCTTGAAATATAGGGGATTTTTTTTTAAGTAAATTGATTTCGATGTTTTTTTGCATATCTGATTCCCGTCGATATGTCTGAATCATGAGCTCATCATGATGTTCAAGATAATATTCCCATCGGGAATGGTTAATATCCCAAAGACGTTTAGCAAGTTTCACATTATATTCTGGTTCTTCTTTTATAAACCCAAATCTTTTAGTGTTTTTTTGCCAAAGTATTTCCAATTCGAAATCAGACATAGGAGTCACTGGCTTGTTTGAGTTTTGTATGTTAGAATGGAGGATATATCTCCAAAGGACCATTCTGCCTGTTGTGGTTTATTTCCCAGTTTTATTGGCTTAAAGATGTGATTATAGTAGGAAGGATTTCTACCAATTTCTTTGCTCCCTCTAATTCAATCTTTTATTCATCATTAGGATATTTCCAGTCCATCTGTTCTTCAAGTGCAGCTTCTTTTCGTTGGATGGAGTCTATATTTTCTTCTTTAGATTTTGTATTGTCAAATCCCCATCGTCGTGCATATCTTTCATATCTGTGGTCTATGCGTGATTTGCATAGGGGGATGTAAGAAGTGGATTCACCACTTTTAGACTCAACGCTATTAGGTATAGAAGTTTCACTACTGTCGGAAGTAGTACTAGCAGGCATAGCCTTTTCAAGGGTTCCATTTACTGCGGGGTATATGGGTGCTGTAGGAGAGAGAATTCTTTTCTTCTCCTGTAGATTCTTGTGAGTATGAAGGTAATGAAGTTTCGTCTAACACAACTTGAGCATTTAAAGGTGGTAATGCAGTATCACATTTTTGATGCTCTATATATTCCTTTGTCAATTTTTGACGTTTCTTTTCAATATTTTTAATATGTTTTATTTCTGATGAAAGGTCATGGGTGCCTACAGCGGTTTTCTGCTGATGGTCTTGGACCTTACGTATTAATTTTCATATATTCGTAGTACTGTCTTTCTGTGCTTTTACTACTTGAGTAATTTCTCCCGGGATAGGTGGATGTTTCTTTTCCTTTTTCCTGAAAAGTTTTTCAAGAGCAGTTTTCTTCTCATTGTCAGTTTTACTCATTATGTCGTTATTTGATTACTTATGAGATTACAGTAAATCCTATTAGAATAGTTTCTAAAGAAAAACATAGGTTAGAACATTTTGAAAGCAAACAAAGACACATCAATAATAAGCATAAACTCAAAATACTTCACTTAAGGACTTACAGGGACGACATTACTATTTATAGTCGTGTTAGAAGACGTACATATCTGATAAACTCCACAAACTATAGTGGAGCCAGTGGTCATTAAAGTATTCACGATACTTGAAGGTATAGGTGTAAAAATTCCTGTATTCCTTTCGGATTCCTGTTCATCTAGTTCGTTTACTTTTTCCCAATCAATCTCGAGTAGAGTGGTAGTAGAAACCGTAGTTGTTGTAACTTTTGTTGTTTCAGCAGAGCTTGTAATCACTGTTTGTTCCTTGGTAGTAGTTAAAGTGGTCTGTGTTGTGGTTAACTCCTCAGTAGTGGTAATAGGATCAACAATCCTGAACTTAGGAAAACTGATGATTTTTCCATTACGAAACTGGTGTTGATAAATGATATCTTGATGCAAATCCGTAATCGTATCCAAAGTCAATAGAGATTGTTGAATAGTTTTTAAAACATAGTAACGTTCCAAGTTACTTCTCAATGTCTGGACGTGGCGTTTTATGATTGATCTTATCGATAACTGACTTCTTTCAGCGGTACTAGCTTTATTACTTAAAGCCGTCATTGTTTGAAATAGACGTGTGCGATCATTTTCGTCAGTAATTGATTCCAATTGGTCCATCAAGCGTAAGAGTAACGAATCAAAATGTCGTTCTTGCATTTGATAATAATCATAATTCTACACCATTTCCATAGTGAAGTTATTCTGTCTGTCAAACTGTAACAATATTTGCTGTGTTTGATTTTCCAAATAAGAGAAATTGAACTGTCTCGGCGCATGGATGATATTCCCATTGATTGAATGCATAGAGTGCAGAGAGAACCATTTAATGTTAAAAAGTTCAGAAAATTGACTTGACTGAATTAGTTTTTGATAGTATCGGAATATAGCATGTCTTGGCTCTAAATCTTAAAGATATGCTTTACAAAATGACTCATATTGTAACTGATCTTCCCAATTCATAACGTTCGTAGATGATTGTAACAGCACATTTTCTAATCTGCCCAAAGTGGGTGTGCAATAAGTATGGTTTTCATGATCTGAACATTGTGTTGGGCTGGTATGATATGACCAACATTGGGTTGAAGTCCTTGGTTCTAAAGTAACAGCACTTTCCAAATCTGATCCTGGTAAGGTCCATTGATTATTTTCACAATATGTATGTGAAAGCCAATATGAAAATATGGAATTCTTTGGTCGTAAAGACGGTGGCATAAAGTAATATTTGTGGTAGGTTATGGTAGTCCTTCCTCTGTAGAGTATCCACCAAACAATAGTTTCTCGTCGCCTTAACTGACCGTGTCTTAGGTGTATCACTATCCAAGACTGTGGTCTACCTGTAGTGCTCCAACGCCATTCAAAGTACAATCGATCATGATAAAGATTTTTATTTGATACTTTCGGCTGGATATCTCGAATTTGTCCTGCCGGGATCCGGATTTGTATTCCGAATCGGATAAGGTGTGTATTTGCATTATCTTTTGAAAGTTACATTCTTCTAGAGAAGAGGCGTTAACCCGATTTCTATATGGTGATTTACGTCAATAGACTGAATGGTTGGCATATCTTTCAGTAATATGTAGCAGGGACTGGCTTCTTGTATAGGATAAGATCTATCATCAAAAAATAATTTCCAGAAGATCCACTGGTATTTTTCAAAGAATGAAGTCAAGATATAAGGGAATAGCGCATATATGTTACGGAAGTAATATTGATACAGATTCAAGACCTTTGGATTGTTTTTGTGAGGAATCTGAAAGCGTTGGTGGCATGGCAAATGTAAAGATATCATTTCATAGCCTTGGATCATTTGTTGTTGCGTTTGTTCGACCAACGTCGACCAATTGTCAGGACGCCATTCTTGACTTTTGACAAAGTTACAACCGCATGATGGATCAATGTGAAAGGATGGTACTTGCAAATGCTTTGCAGATACTCTTTCATGATGGTGGTTCTGTTCCTCTAAATTTTCTCTGTATTAATGTAAATCACACGGTTCTACATCAAAATGGGGAGTTTCATGTTCCAAAGATATCTGATCTTTCTCTCATATTAACACAGCATTCTTTCCTCGATTAGAAACAAGGTTAAGCAAAGGTTCCAATTCATTACTACAATTTCTTGTTTGACGTAAACTGTCAGATTTTGTCACGCGTATATGCAAGAGGAAATATACACATAACAATGTGAACATTGCTAAGTAATTCTAAATATTTGACCAAGTGTCACTGAAAATACAATATGAAAATGTTAGTATATTCCTTATTCGTCCGTAAGCTTATTGATTGTAAATGTTCTGCGACCCAAGAATATTGTTAAAAGTTTCAATTGCTAGAGTGATGATCAAGGAAACTTATGAATGGGTTATTGTAAGAGATTCATTATAGGCAAGGGTTGCATTTGATTCCTGTTTGCCTAGGTGTTTTTCATACTACTAGCGACCATCAGAATTCTAGAATTCAAAAGTCTGAGATAGAATACTCCCTCTTGGTAATCTAAATCTTGATCGAGGCTTTCCGTTAATGGGAGGTGATGCAATATTGCATCATCTGGGGAATTCCACCCGTATTGACTATATAAGCAGGGCTCTCAGAGCTGGTCGTCTTACGAAATTTTACATCAACGAGCTACAATTTAACTGTAAGATCATGTATCGATCATCAGCATCNAATGTTGACGAAGTTCTTCAGCATGAAACAATACTCGCTCTCAGTCGTAATGGGCAAGGTCAACAACTTAATCCTTTTTCTGCCCTACGTCAAGCGGACAGCATCATCGACCATAGTGGAGCTCTACCTCCACCTAACAACGCGACATTCCCTTTGGTGTGGTTTACTGGAAGGGACCGGTGGTATTACAATCAATTCTACATCCGGTTCGAGTTCCCAGCTCCTGATCTTCTTCGTGGTGTTGCGATCGGAAATCCCGAGCGGCATATGCGCAAAGCTTCGAACCGTGGCAGCAAGCAACAATAGAGATCATGCGTCACAATCTCTCTTACTATTGCTTGCTCGCCTTATATAATGGTATTATTCTTCGCACACATCCCGTTCGTGGTGAATCACACAATCAATGCAACACCACCAGAGAGGTTGCAACAACGGGCAGGTCGCCTGGGACCGGTCACTGTTACTGGAGGTTCTGGAGCTGTCCGAGGGTCGGTTAATTGAAACTGAGCCAACCATTGTGAAACTGTGGGACAGTTAAATGTAATTTCTTCTTGCTTGGGGTGTTTTTCCTTTTCTATTCAATTTCTTATTCTTATTCTTTGATGTCATTTAAATTTCGTTATCGCTAAAATGTCTGCTTGATTTCTGGCTTCTCAAGTTAGTGAGTTAGGTCTCTTGTTTCAAAGTATAAACTCCGTTAATGAAAGGAATTTTTAAAGTGTAGAGGATTTTAAACTTCAAATCTTCCCGAAAAACTTCTAATGTAATAAAAATACCAATATTAAGAGTCTCAATGTACCTTTTTTTTTCTCAATGTACCTTTTTTATTTCAGTATGTGGCTACTCAGCCCATGGCTGACTGTCTAAATAGACAGAATCAAAATCACAAGGTTTCATATTTGTTTTGCACACGAGTATAATTTTCATACCGTTTGCATCACTGAAATTGTAAAGGACCTTGAAACATTACAATATTTAAAGAATCTTCGGTTTCGAGGTAATTGCCTTGAGCACCATCAAACACATCTTCCAACAGGTGGCAATTCCAAAGATGAGTATATTTTAATTCAGAGAGTACTGGTCGTTTAAGTACTACAAAAGTTTGGGATGGTATTCTTCCGTTTTTCTGAAGAAACCAGATAATTCGAAACGAAGTATTTCTGGGTAGCTCTTGTATATAATTGAGTCGATAAATAGCCAAAACTTCTTGGATAGCTGCAATTGGATTCAAAATTCGACCGGTTGCCAATACCATTGTTCCACCATACTTTTGTTCTATTGCTTCCTCAGGGAAGTGTACAGCCATTTTTATATTGAAATCTTATTTAAAATTTCCTGAAATACAGAAATATTTAAGACACTCATAATGCACAATATTCAATTTTCAAGAACAACAAAGATAAACAGTTATTCATCTCGTCTCGTTCATGGTCCTTTTATTATATTCGGAATTATGTTTCAACGAAACGATTTAACACAATACAACATGAACAGCATGTTATTTGAAACATTATCTTCTTTTTTAAAAAGTTTTTCACTTTGACCAAACTTTTTACAATATCATAATAATCAATAGTCTGTAAAGGTCAGCTAAGGTGCATTAATTAATGTTTCTATCATTGCATAACTGTGTTCCAGGTAGGGCTGTTGAAAAGGAACTCCCAAATCACGTAAACTTGCCACTGCCAATGTGTTTGATTTATTAGACTCAATAATGGTTGATATTTTTTTATATTCCCACGAAATTTTCCAGACAATCTATGCTTATATGTGCAAAATAATATGGGATTATCTTCAAAAACGGTCCAATCTAATCCTAAAATTCGTAGTTTATCTTGCAAAGTTTTAATTGGGCTTTGGCGCCAGGTATATTTCGTCGACTTGAGCATATATAGCGCCTGATACACCCGTATTCCTCTTTCTCTTGCTTCCTCTATATCAGTAGAATGTGTCAAGGTCTGTTCTTCAAAAAGTGATTGTTCTTCTTCTGTGGCCATTTTAAAATTCTTCATAACAGATCGTGATGTCATTATAATACATTTATTTTGCCTAAGTTTCCTGAAACGAAATAGATCATTACAGAAAAGTTCCATCACTAAAATTTCACACAATATACATTTTAGTGTTTAGAGATCTACTGCATCTCGAGATTTTACACCAGATTAGACTCAATATTTTTATAGGTTTGTCATGGTATAAACATGTTTATGAGTTTCTGTTATAATATAGGAATATTTAATAAATATTTCCAAAACCAAGTTACTTGCCATCGGTAGAATGCAATATTCACAGTCATTTTACACATCAATCAATATCTGCAACCCCTCATAAGTCTTGTCATCGATCGGTGTGTTTACAAGAAATTCCCAGAGCCACATGACTTGCCACTGGAAATTATGTATAGTCACATACTGAAGCAGCGGACTGTCCCAGAAGAAGGAATTCTGAAATTCTTTATACAGTTTCTGCTTGAATGCTGTAAATAGCATAGAGTTGTTTTCTAAAACCTCCAATCCTATACCTCTAGATTGTAAGTGAGTCTGCAACATCGGTATAGGGCATTGCGGCCAGTTAAAACGTATAGATTTTATTGCTTGTACTACACAATCGATCGATTCAAACAAGAAGTTGTCCTCGTCTGATTCAGTCAGTATTGCATCCAATTCAGTTTCCGTCAGATCCATACATGTCATAAAACTTTCAAACCAGTTCACAGAATTGAGCTTGAGGTGTCCACTTGACGGGTACAATCTATTTTCAGACTTTGCCAATAGCCTGGATTCACAGTGATGGTAGGATTTTGTACCACAATATCAGCAGCGTCTATGCCTTAAGCCATCAGGCTCTTTATACAATTTTCAGTAGCTTTTACCGTCATTTTATCTAGTGCTGACACAACACTCTTAATCTTAGAACAATCTAAACAATTCAGTTATAAATTCATAAACTTCAAAATAAAGGAAACATCCAAAGCACACTTTCTACCGTTATTAACAAAGATTGAATCCTTTTTCGGTTACTGAATAAGGATGGTAGTCCTAAAGAATAATGCAAAAGCCATAAAACTAAAACATTATCAAATACTTCCAATGACCAATTTGAATATGTAACATTGCTCACAATAACCTCTATCGTTCTTCTCCCAATTTCATATCAAGTAGCACCTTCCAAATAGTGAAAATTTGCCATTGATAATCGTACTGGTTCAACGATTCCAGAAATGTATGGAATTCACGAAACCTTCCAATTTGAAATTTGCTACTAAGGCGATGTTTAAGTTTCTTAAACAAGCAAAATATCCAAGTTTAGACCAACAATTTCTAACTTTTCTATAGTGGATTCTTTTCCCACATGAACTTCGTTCTTTTTAATATTTTCAAAGCTTCACGCCTCCTATTTTCTTGTACTAATGTTAAGCTTCCATCCTCACCAAAAATTTCTTGCACTGTTATGGCCTCTCTGATCTGTTCATATTTTAATTCCTTTCTTTGTTTGGTTTTCAATAGTATCCACATGATCTTTAGTTGCCAGACGAAGTTTTCAGGATCAGAAAGATCTAATAAGTCACGATATGGTTTGATTAGTCTTCTATACAGCTTTTTCCAAAACATTTCAAACAGTACAGGGTTATTTTTGAGATATTCACAATTTAAACCAACAGTTTATAATTGTTCATTCAAGATTGCTTCTGGATTTTGAAACCAGCTGAAACGCAAAGGTCGTATTGATCCAGCACATCTTTCATATGCATCTGTTGTCATTTTTCTATTATTTATCCGTTACTATATACCAGGGGTGGGCAAAGTTTTCAATAAAAGAGCCACGTGCGGAAATGCAGAACTACGAGAGAGCCACAAATTCTGTTTGGAGTGTTAATA
>JGI24022J15233_10004585_pt1 | contig 14320 bp, 6 predicted proteins | sample Ectturendosymbi2_FD_15233 | JGI IMG/M metagenome (IMG submission 15233) | reverse complement strand
CACCAAATGAAGTTGAAGAGTAAAGGATGTGAGCAGGTTACAGTATTATTAGCAGTATATAATCATTATTGATTTCAGTAAGTATTAGGTATATGAAAAACTAAAGAAAACAACAAAAAAGGGGGGTTTAGTGTGTTAGAGAATTATTTAATTCTAAGGTATAGTTTCACAAAAGGTCATAGCTTATCTATGTAGACTACCCATTTATTTCACAAATGTAACCGTTGGTGTCATGTCATTGACACTGTCATTTAGCTTTTTATATGACTGTCACAAACTGTGGGCCTAGGAATTAGGCTGAAGTCAATGTCCGTGAGATCTTGGAGGTGAACATCACTTCGTTTGCCTCGAAATCCTCGTATTGCAGCAAGTGTGCTCCTCAAAAGAGCAAACCTAAGCTTTGTCCTTATGTATGTTATGAGCTTTGTCCTAGAATTACAGCTTTGTCCTAGCTTTGTCCTAGAACCTGAGCTTTGTCCTAGAATTACAGAAAGGTAGTGTCTATTTAAGTATTTTACCGCCAAAATAATTTTGGTATGCGGCAACAGATTGGCTGGAGCTATTGTGCCGCCAGTCAAACATTCGGACTTGTGTCATGACGCAATACAAAGAAAAAGGTCACTTTGTCAAGAACACTCTGTAGTGCTCGTGGTGTTATGGTTAGGTGTTACAGCTGCTATGCCATTGCCAATGGTTGGTGGTTCGACTCTCGCCTTGCCGACTTTCATTTTTTTTTTCGTTGCTTTTTTCTAGGCTCCGCTTAGGTGTTACCTTCAGGGGCTAGTCTAGTGTTGTTAGGTTAGGATTAGGTTAGAATTAGGGTTAGGTTAGCGTTACCTTAGTGTTAGGTTAGGGTTTGGTTAGTGTTAGCTTAGCATTAAGTTAGGGATAGGTTAGGTCCAGGCTTAGGTTGAGGTTAGGTTAAGGTTAGGTTAAGGTTAGGTTAAGGTTAGGTTAAGGTTAGGTTAGGGTTAGGTTAGGATTAGTGTTTGGTTGTAGGTTTATCTTTTAATTATATTTACTTCCTTTCTACCAAGCCTTTTGCTGCTGCCATCTTGGCGGCAAAATAGACACTACACTGCCTTACACTACAGAAATGGGGTCCCTACAGGTCCATACCAGGTACCTAACATTTTCTTTTTAAAAAACCCTGGGGTAGCCTATTAGTATGTAATGCATGATTTGGTGGGCATTATTATATGCAGCGCCTAAGTGTTTCATTCTATGTGTGTATATACTCCACAACTGGCACGCATAGAGTACATTCACTAATTATTGTCATGCAATAGGCATGAAAATTTTGTTTACTCTGAGAGAGCACTGATCGAAAGTGCCTCTGTGTTTGTTTCATGCACAGTGCAGTGATTTCACTTGTCTCTGAATATCATCATTATCCTTCAATGAGGATATTATCTACACCCCAAGGTATTTCACATGGTCAGAACATTGTGCACAAACACATACACCGTTCAGTGTTTTGAAAAACATTTGATGGAGCAAGTTGTTTATACTTTTTGAGCAAAACAAAATGCCAACTGTTTTGTTCCATGTGAAAGCAATTTAGTGTTCAGCAGCATAAATAAAAAGTATGCTTTCATTGAATTGACAAGTTTGAAAAGTTTGTTTTTAGTGAAGTTCCAAGCTTCTACTATGGTTGAAAGCAACCATTTACTATGTGGTCAAAGGGAGTGTTGACATCAAGAGAGCTCAGTGCAATTGAACCAAAATGAAAACGTTGGAGCTGTGTGTTTACATGGCACTTCAGAACGACTGGGTTGAGTTGTTCTGCGCTGCGGTCCTAAGCCATCAGCACAAGCTTCACGAGTAAACTAATTCTTTTGGTTGTTGTAGAGCTGTAGGTTTTCCAGTCACAAATGACAAATTTAAGAGGCATTAGTAGTCATTTCTTTTTATAAAACCCAGATTGTTCTAAGATGATCATTCTTTGAAAGGCAAAAACAAATTAGGCCAAGATTGCAAATCCTTTGTTTGCACGGACTACTGCAATGTTTTAGCATGTGTCAGACAAAACAAAAGAATTATGTCACAATCCTGCAGATACCTATGGCAACGCCTAATTTTCTACAGTTGAAACACGACTACGGATTAAATTGTATTCTAGCAAACATGTTGCCTATAGTATTTTTGGAGGCAAACCACCATTAACAATCAGGGTTGCCAGATTGGCTTTTTTATGCCTAATTTAACAAATTTGGCTTTTTTTAGAGACTCTTGGTGTCAAAAAAATGGTTTGGCTTTTTCTTTTCGATATTTGACTATTTTCGAGGCAGTTGGCACATACTATCGGACTGGTGTTTTGGCTTTTTGAATGTCTTTCTGAAAAGTTTTATTAGGCTGTTTTAGACAGAGCGTGGTGTATTTTCTCAATCATTATCTGGAAACCCATAAAAGAGTAAAGTTGTAGCATATCTGGCAACCCATAATACCAAAGATTCGAGTGGAAACACAGTAGAAAATGTAGAAGATAAGATTTGGAATTGGTCCTATAGAGTGTAGGTAATGCTATAACTTCATTCTTCTAAAACATCCCACAACTAATAAATAATTTTAAATTTCATGTTTATTTAACAATTTGGCTTTTTTTGCCCGGTTTGGGTTTTTTTCAGACATGGCTTAGCTTTTTTCTCAAGAGATGTCTGGCAACCCTGTAAACAATTAGCCTATATGGCTACTAGCACTAGTAGGCTGTTAATTTTGTATGCAAATTGCAACAGCATTTTCCAGTGGGCAATACTGACTTTCAAAAACTGCAGTGAAACAGCAGTGTAGTGCACTGCAAACAGTACAACATGCCATGTTACGTAGCCTACATAATTTCACTGCACTCCACAGTCACACAGCGGTTTGATGTCGTAATTACTGCAGTATGGATTGCAAAACTAAGTTAAAACCAACACGTATCATTTCAAAACAGCAGATGTGATTTAATTCATTCTTGCATCATCCAACCAACGCAGGCTTTAAGGAGACTGCCAAAACTAAGGCGCCTACTTCGTGAACACACTTTTACCAGAGGGCTCACTTATGTACCGAGCAACTATGAGCGTGCTATGCCCACTTTCCTAAAAGCTCATTCAATCACTAAAGTTTGGTGAATCAGCAGTACTTGTGTCATGTGACCAGGAAAGTGCGCTAATGAGCTCACTTAATGTGTCGTGTAAAAAGCCCTATTGGTGCTTGATGAAAGTGTCAGATTATTAACACTTTGATACTGGAATATTTCAGACACTTGATTCCACTAATCTGGGCAGTTTTGAGGAAGTTAGCTTCAGAGTAATGATCAGTCAGGATTAAGGCAAGGCTAATGCCGACTGTGACTGTCGTAAGATAAATGCACAGATTTTGTACCTACGCAAAAAGTTTCCTTTGGTATTTTAATATATGATTATCAGTGCTTCAAACAAAATGTGTTTGAGGTTACCACCAGCAATGAGGGTTGATGAAAATCCCAATTTTTTTTCAATTAAAAAAACGAGATGTTTTTGATCTAAATTGGATTTCCTTGATTTAAATCAGAATTTTTTTGATTTAAAGTGTAGGGATGGCCAACCTAAGACTTAAAATTTTTAACTTTGAAGAGTTTGTTTTAATATAACATTTTTGTGCTTTGTTTCTTTAAGTACAGCAACATGAAGCAGATGAACTTTCATTCAAACTTATTTTTTTCATTGACACTTATGCAGGTTTTTTAAGGAAATGTTAGGTACCTGGTATAGACCTGAAAAATTTGACCAAAAGCTAAAAAAGGAATCGCATATTATCGATCCCACGAATTAATAGATGCATACAATATACAGTAGAACATGTCTAATTCGTCATCGTTTAATTCGTCAATTTGCTTAATTTGTCACTTTTTCATAGGTCCCAGCAGAATCCCTATCTTTTGTGTACATTTCTGTTTGTCTAATTCGCCATCGTCTAATTCATCACCTCTTTCTATCCCTGAGAAACGTTTTGTTGGTCTAATTCGTCATTTGCAATTTCGCTTTAGATGTCTAAGCAGCTAGTATGTGTGGGAATTCAAACAAATCAAGGATCTTTATCTGAGAATTGTTGCACCTTGCAATTTGTTTATCGAATTTATACACGAGGTGCAAAGCATAGCCCGACTCCCCATTAAGAGAACGCGGAATTGAGAGAATATTTCCCTTGATAATTTTCTCTGATCCTTGGGACCTGATTTTCAATTCATCACCTTAAAAAACCTGCACTTATGGCATGTTAAGAAACTTGTACATGAACATAAGCTGTTTGGTGCAAACTGAGTTTTATTTTCTGAGACGTTGTGGTCATTTTTTGCTGAGACATATTGGCCATTTGTCTCACAGTTATTTTAAAACTTGATGTAACAGTATTCATTGTCTATATTTTCAGACATTATGACCGAAATGACTTAATTTTTGTCAGTCATTTCAAAAATAATTTGGTCCATAACCAAAATATTTCAAAAAAATCTTGGGTGTGAAGTCTATTGTTAAAATAATTTGTTATGTAGCTTTCACTAGTTCAGCATCTGTAAAAGTAAAACTTCCAGCATAAAAAAATAAATACATTAACACATTCGATGCGATGCTGCTGGTCTTGTCTCTTAATCTGCAAAACGGTGTCGTGAGGAAGTGATGTGTTTGGACGAAATTAGTTACGTAGTGTGCCAAGTGGTGTCTTGCTTGAAACTGCTATGTGGCTTTGGTTTCATCTTTTGATCATAAAGTACAAACCAGAAAAGCTACATAAAAGTGGGACATTGTGAGAAAGGTTATTTCAAACCATAGCCAATGATATCATTTTTGTAATATATTTTTTACAGCCTTCAGTGTTGTTGTTGTACTTTTATACTCTGACAAAGTATATTTCGTACCACCTCCAATGATTTCATTTGTCAATTGTGGATCATGTTCAGCACTCATTCTATTCATTTTGCATCCTAGTAAACAACTCCTTTCACCTCAAATAAAGAATTATTTTCATAAAGCAAACAACACAAATCTAACTGCAAAACAAGCATCCTTCAAACCAATGTGAAATGCAGGCAACAGAGCATGAAAATGTAGTGAACAGCAGGCAATGCTGCATACTTCTCCGGTTTTCTCTTTACTCTAAGAGGTGCACAAACCCAATTGACCATAAAAAAACTTGGCAAGTTTCTCAGACCAGTCACAAACTATCCATGTGATCAACTCGAGCAGTGAATGAACACTTGTGATTGCAATTTTAAAGTGTGTTCTGTGCCGATAAATAACAACCATACGTAGGCCACTGACATGTGACATGCAGATCGCGACATGTGAGGTCATGACCTTATGCATGCCAACTACATACACATCCCGATGCGCATTCTCTCCCATACGCATGCAAAGTGTTAGTACATCTGTCACATACTATGAATCAAAATTTGTTCTAAAACTATTGTGTCTACAGCCAACTGCCTACATGTTTGATGGAATTTAGATGCAACTTTTGCTTTGTGTCAGTCTACACTTTCAGACCTGTGGCATTCTAACAGTTGTAAGACCTCTAATATTTTGTGTAACATACTTTGTAAATTTTTAGTGTGGCTCTGTAACAAAATTGTAGGTCTGGGTTTGGCTTCCTTCACCAAAACAGTTGACACCTTTGAATCTTTGCTGAAAATGGGGATACCACCTAATTTCTGAATAGTAGGTCACAGATTTTGTGCACACAATTTTTTAAATTTTTGATTGTCAATGTTTCCAACAAACTATGTTTTAGGTTAATAGTGGCAATAGAGACATACATCAAAAATAGCTTTCTGCTTTTACAACCACTATGTGCGGTTACTCCAATTGCTATCAGCATCACTGAAAATATTGAAGATTTAACACTTTCCAAGCAGAAACCATTGCACAAATATTTATATTTTTCCAATTTCCTGTTTTATTGTGCATGAAACACAGCATCATTGAGTTTGTTAGGCCAGAAATGCTCAAGAAAAAAATTGCATGGTAAGTCAGCTACATTAAGAGCATTGGTAGGTTTGATTTTTGCAAGCAAGAAATATTGCAGTAAATATAGCATCAACAAAAGCATTGGTGGGTTTAAAACTTGCAAGCAATAAACATTGCAACAGTGTTTTTACTATTGAAAATTGGTGCTGGTTTGCACATGAAACCAGCATCACTGAGACTATTGTTAGGCCAGAACTTCTCAAGCAAAAAATTTCACGTAAAGGCAGCCCCATTAAAAGTATTAGTGGGTTTGATTTCTGCAAGCAACAAAACATACAGTAAATACTAAATGCAGCATCTATGGAAGTGTTGGTGGGTTTAAAATTTTGCAACCAATGACATTGTGCACACAAACCTGTTTGTTATTTCAACATGGTTCTGGTTTGCACATGAAACACAGCATCATTGGGAGTATTGCATGGCCAGAAATTTTCAAGAAAAACCTCACAAAGATGCAGCTCCATTAAGAATGTTCCAGGTTTGATTCTTGCAAGCAACGAAAATCACAATACAGCATTATCGAAAATGTTGGTAAATAAAGGAACTGGCAAAAGGTCTGCCATGCATGATGCGGTTCAAATAAAACTCTGAGTTTGTCACGTCACTGACACCATCGTGGTAGCATAGCTGATGCATTTACATCTACTGTGCGAATGGTTTTCAGTTCGGCTCTCACCTTGGCGACTTTTGTTTTGATAGCAGTGGTTGCACGTTTCAATTCATGGGACCAGTTTTACTTCACTCTTTTCAAAACTTACCAACTTTTGTGTCCAGATTTAAAGTTTAGGTTTAGGGTTTACATTTGGGGTTTAGGTATAGGGGTAAGGTTAGGGTTTACAGGTTTCAGTTTAAAGCAGGGGTCACCAACCTTTTTGAAACTGCGAGCTACTTCTTGTGTACCGATTAATGCGAAAGGCTACTAGTTTGATACACACTTCTGCAATAAAAAATTTGAGCAATTCATTGTCAGTTATTTTAGTATTGATATGCGTTAATGTGAAGACATTGATCATGCTTATGTTGTTTTTAGAACAGGCCTGCGGGCGACCTACATGGTCCTTATGGGCAACTGTTGGTGACCCCTTGTTTAAAGATTTAGGTGTTAAGTTTACACTTAGGTTTTGGTTCAAGGTTTAGATTTATTACATGTCTACCAAGCCTACTGCAGTCTACTGCACACTTGTGCATTACTGTCACATTACAGGCGGTGGACGAATAAGGTTTCAAATACGAAGGTCCCCTGGTGGACCTGTAGCCACTGCAAAATTTAAAGCTTTGGAAGCAGTAAGTATTGCACCAATGTGTGAATTTGTTCTATTTTGTGCTTTTTGCGCATGAAATATCACAACATTGAAGTGATTGGTAGGCTATGTACTTGCAAGAAAAAAATCACACATAAAGGCATTTCTATTAAGAGTATTGTTAGGTTTGATTTTGCCAAGCAACAAATACAGCAATATTGAAAGTGTTGGTAGGTTTAAAACTTGGTAAGCTTGCAGTAAACACTGCACTACACTAATATTTTTTAAATTTCGTGCTCATTTGTTCATGAAATTTGGTGACAGTGAAGCTCTTGGTAGGCTACAAATTTCCAAGAAAAAATCTCACAAAAAGGCAGCTTCATTAAGAAACTTGTTAAGTTTCATTTTTGCAAAAATAAGCATTGCACTACAGTAATATTTGTTTTCTCAATATTTCCAGTTAGTTTTATGCAGATATCTCACATGGTTTCTAAATTTAGGTGAACATATTAAAATATTGTGCACATTGGTTTTATGATAGATAAGTTGCATATTCACAAGATAAAAATTCATTTCAACTCCACTGCAAGTTTCATCTAGATCTGCAAGTTTCATTTACAATTAGCTATAGAAGGGAAACAGATATTTCTATATAATTTATTTCCAAATATTTAAATATATACCAGTAAGTAGTATTTTTTAAAATTATTGTATGCTTATTGTTCAATATATCCATGATTATGCATGATAAAATACTTTGTCACAAGAAATTTTAATGGCATATGCTCATCTGTCGGAATGCCCAAGGGGTACATAGAGAAAGGTTGGTAACCCCTGATCTAGATTGATGGTTCACTTGAAATTTTGACAGCAGCTTGGTTGATGCATCCTGAAAAGTAGTAGATGTTCAAAAAATTCAATTGATGATATCACTACTTGTGCTTTTCTAAGGAATTATCAAATACAATATATGTATCAGCTTAGAAGAATATTTCCTGCAGCATCATATGTGATGTGAAAGCATTAACTAATATTTTTGGTGGAAAATTCTCATTAAATGCTAAGTTTTTGAGTTACGTTTTTGTCAGGTGCTGATATTTTTTTGCTGTGTATTTTCAGCTGATATGGAAATTCAGTTGATGTTTATAACTTTTATTATGCTGATATAATGTGCAGTTTCTAATTTCTCATCACTTTTGCTTCCAATTAAATTTTTCATACAGGTTTCTCGCAGTGTTGTTAGTAGTCTCATATGTTGTTTCTGTTTGTTGGGATCTGCCCAGGATTAAACATTTGGTAAGAACCTGTATGCTGCTTATTCATGTTGATTATGGCTTATGAAACCTGTTATGTATCAAATCATATATTGTTTCTTGTCTAAATGGGTGGGTAGGGTTGTAATCTATCTAAAGTGTTTCAACAAGTTGGAACAAATTTTGGTTCAGCAAATCTGGTACATTGGTTCTTGGACTTCTGTGTGCACAATATGTACATCAATTGGTGGTGCTGTGTGACATGCATTTTATAGACAAACATCCTCAAACCTAATCTTGTGTTTTGATACTGGTGTAACTTAACATGTCAGCTGCCGCTGTACAAATATATTATACCTGAAAATCATGCAATTTGGCTGCTAATTTCATGCCACTTGACATCACTCACAAAAAACCCAAAACCAACACCATAACTTGCCAGTTGATTGTGCTAAAGAGCTACCCAAACCTTAATAGACTCGGCAAGCCTGTAATGAAAAAAAGTTTTGGGGTTTTTGTGTGAGTGACGTCATAAGTGAGGTAGGTTTTTGGCCATTTTGGCTCATTTTACCTGGCCTAGGACCCAACGGCTAGATGGAAGGGTGATTCCATGTCAAATGAGCCAAAAAAATGGAAAAATCAATCCAGCATCTCAGATTTTCCTCAAATTCAATAAGCAGAACTTTTCATGCTGGTTCCAACAAACTAAATGTTTTTTTTTTTGAAAAGGTTTCGTGAAGTTACAGACCATACAAAATGACTTCTTTTTGTAAATCATAAACTAACTTTAAAACTAAATCATTCTCACTGTAATCATTCAATTCTTGTAAAAGCTTGTCAAGAGGTTGTCTCAAGCATATTATCTTCACTTGTGAAGAAAAATTTCAAAAAATCCATGCACTTACCCAATTGGGGTAAAGAAAATGGGCAGTCATCAAAGTCACTCATGCATGATGTAAATTTTGAATGGTAATAACTCAACAAGCACCCATGTTATTGGCATGTGTAATATATCATCTGGAAGCTCTCACTGAGGAGATTTTAGTCTTAAAATATCCTAAGGTGCCACTTTTTTGCTGAATTTTATACAACCATAACTCACCAGCTGATGAGTTAAGAGAGATGTTCAAACCCTCTGAAGATGCGGGAAGTCTTATAGTTAATATTTTTTTAACAATTAGAAAAGTTTAGGTTTGTTTTTTTGTGGGTGATGTCATGATGGGGGTAGTTTCACTCATTTTTGACCAAGGTCATCTGGCCCTGGGTGCCAACCAAATGAGCCAATTTTTTGAATCAAGGTTTATTGGAAACTAGGCTGTGATTCTAGTCATTAGAGCCCTTGCGGCTTTTTAGCATTGCTGGATCTAAAATTATGGCTCAAAAACCCAAATTTTGGCAAAAACTCAAGTCTTGCAAAAGGTAACCTTGGTCATTTTAGTTGAAGGCTATCACTCGCCAGCTGATCAATCTGGAGAGCTGTTCAAACACTCTAAAGATGCGGAAAGTCTTGTTTGAAGTTTTTAAAAAATTAAAAAGTTTTGGATTTTCTTTGACATCATAATGGGAGTATATTTATGCATATTTGGATAACGTTATCAGGCCTAGGGCGCTAACGCCAAAAGCCAATTTTTTGGCTAGAAACTTTACCGGAAACCCGGCTATAATAGGAGTCTTTAAAGGGTATGACTGGCTTTCTTGCATTTCTGGTTCAAAAGTTACGGTCAAAAAATGCAAAAAAATTAGGGAATTCCCTTAGGCAATATTTAATTAAAAAAGCAATGGGGATACTTCGAGACTAAAATCTCCTTAGTGAGAGCTTTCAGATGATGTATTGCACATGCCAATGGAAGGTGTGCTCATTCAGTTATTACCATTTAAAGTTTATGTCACGCATTGAGACAACCTCTTCAAGCTTTTACAACAATTGAGACAAACTCTTCAAGTTTTTGCAACAATTAAATAATTGCAGTAAGAATGATTTAGTTTTAAATTCATTCAATAATTTTTTTGTTAGTCTTTACGCTTCACTGACCACAAAAAGCAGTCATTTTGTATGGTCCATAACTTCATGAAACCTTAACGAATTTCAAAAAAATTTAGTTTGTTGGAACCAGCATGAAAGGTTGTAGATGCTTATTAAATTTAAGGAAAATCTGAAATGGTGGATGACTGGCTGGGACATGGAATGACCAAAAGTATTTCGATCAAGTTTTCATTGGAAACCAGGTGAGAATCTGAGTCTTTTTAGTGTTTCTGGTTCAAAAGTTATGGCCTAAAAACAACAAATTAATCAATTATCTAATTATTGGATTAATTATTTTGTTGTATTTAGGTCATAACTTTTGATCCCAAAACCTCAGCAAGTCATCCAAAGTCTCAAAAGACATGGATTTTAGCCTAGTTTTTGAAGAAAGCTTGAGCGAAATGCAAACATTTAGCGGTTTGGGCCCAAGGCTAGAAGTGGGCCAAGAAAGTTTATAACTATTCCACTTATAACGTTACTCACAAAAAATCTGGAACCGAAAACCAAAAATTTTTTTCATTGCAATCTCAAAGACTTGCTGATTCTTTTGAGGGTTTGAGCAGCTGTCTAGCACAAATGCCTGGCGAGTTATGCAGTTGCCAAGACAGGTCCAAACTGCTTGTTTTAGGCTGAAACGTACCAGCTCTAAAGGTGTTTTTATATTAAAATGTCATTTTTGTTTGCCTGCACCGGGCAGATTATGGATGGCTTGGGCAGGCTACACTTCATTTGTGATTTTACAAGTTTTGCAGACCTACCACAAACTACAGTCTGTTTTTATGTCACTGTGTATGGCAAACTTTCTCGTGTGTAACTATGTAACCCAAGGGTCACCAACCTTTTTAAAACAGAGGGCTACATCTTGGGTAGCAATTAATCCGAAGGGCTACCAGTTTCATACACACTTCTAAAATAAAAAAATTGCTCAATTGATTTTTAACACTTAGAGAGCTGGGGTACGATATATTCGTACTTAGATTTTGGCCTAAAACCGTCAGTTGCCTTACCAATGCCCTAGCTCCTACGCCGATTGTGCTAGAGAGCTGTTCGAGGGCTGAAACGGATTTGAAAAAATTTTTTGGGTGGGGGTTGCAGATATTTTGTGAGTGATGTCATAAGTGAAGTAGTTTTGGGGCCATTTTGGCTCATGTTGCCTGGCCTAGGGCAAAGTCTAGGCCAAACCGCTAGGCCAAAGTCTTTCGCTGAAGTTTTCATTGGAAACTAGGCTCGAGTCTGAGTCTTTTGAGCCTTTGATCGACTTTCTAACGTTTCTGGTTCAAAAGTTAGTAAAAAACTTAGATCATAACTTTTGAACCCGAAACCCCAGCAGGTCATTCAAAGTATCAAAAGACTTGGATTGTAGCCTAGAATCCAATAAAACCTTCAGTGAAGTACTACCATCTAACGGTTCGTGCTCAGGGACATGTGAAGTTGGCCAAGGTGGCCAAAAAGTCCTCCACTTATGATGTCACTGACAAAAAACCTGCACCTCCCAAGCAAAAAATTTTTTTTTGAGTGCAAACTACAAGACTTGCTGCGTCTTTTGACACTTCGACCAAGTCCGTAACCTGTACAGGAGCAGAGATATTCCCACGCAAAGCCACATGCGAATCAGCTGTTTTTTTGTGAACCTACTGAATTAACCCAGACGTCAAAGTGTTAATTATGTTATTAGTAAAAAAATTAATGATATTCATCTATGTGAAGACACTGATCATGTAAATGCTATTTTCAGAACAGGTTTACAGACTTGTGGTCCTTGCGGCCTACCTGGTGGGGGCACCATGTTGATGACCCTGGTGTAACCTATGTACTTCTTGAGTCGTATGTTTATCCTTTATGTATAGCCTTGTGGTCACATATTGGTTGAACAGTTTTTGTCTTTGGGGTGTTTCATTAATATGATTTTCTGATGGCAGGTAATCATGTACCATATTTTGCAGACTGTAAGGTTCAATGTCAATGAATTATCATTGAATGGTCTATGTTCATACGTAAAGTGGATTAACACCTTTGGCGTTGGACTGTTTTTACCTTTAAGACGTGCGTGAGCCACTTAAAAACCATCACTTTGCAACACCATAACTTTCCCGCTGATTGCGCTAGAGAGCTGTTCAAATGCTCAAAAGATGCAACAAGTCTTCTAGACTCCATTCTGAAAATATTGGAAAGTTTTGGATTTCAGGTTTTTTCTGGGTGACATCATAAGTGAAGTAGGTTTTAGGCCATTTTGGCTCAGGTTACCTGACCCTGGGCCCAAACTGCCCTGGTTACCTGGCTCTGGCCACCAAACACTATTAGTTATGACTCGCATGGTGCTCAACAAGTTGCAGTATCTGTAGAAATGCAAATGACGTTTTCCCTTGCACCAGTAATTCTCAGGCTGGAAAGGGTGCGTCTTGCAATTTTTCAGTGTAACCTGACATGTGTCAGATATAAATTCTGCAAAGCAGTGTATCTCAAATGTTTGGTGCAGTGTTTATTTTTAATCCTCCTGACACTTTATTCTGTGGTATATCTATGTAAAAGTTGCTTGGTTGAAGACTTTCGGTCTGTATATTAGTCACTTAAGCTGACAGAAAGAAGTGTGGGTCGTTTCCCTTGACAAACCTAGTCTTGTATTTTATCAGAAAGAATAGAACTGTTGAATACAGTTTTATGCACTAACTGAAGTCTCACAAAAGACTAGTCTCAGTGTTTGAAATAGTAACTTAGCAAACATGAAATTCAGTTTGAGTTTAAAAAATGCCTGGTTAATTAGATAATAAAAGCATGGGATTTTTTGCGCAAGCCACATAAAAATACTTGTATTTGGAAAAAGTCTATTGCACTGCTGTTCATGAGTGTTTCTAGTTTGTGTCTGCACAGTGTGGTGGTATCCTAATTTTTGTAGTTAACTCCTTTGCAAAATTGCTAAGAAGTTGGTGCGGAAATTTTTATTTCTATGAACTTATCCAGCTTTTATGTAGAGTTTGTGATTGCAAGTTACAGTGTCATTACTGTCTTATTTCTAAAAATTTATTTATTTTAAATAGTCATATACATTAGGCATTGCATGCATTCTTATGTTGTTGTAAACGAGCTTGCTTTGCTACAAAGTTCAATTTATGCCACATCTCTGTGCTTGCTCCTTAACTTGGTCTTGTAATTTTGTATTGAGCTTTCCAATTTTTTGCAGGGAGCATTTTGACACTCCACCATTTCTGTGCTGGAAAACATCTGTGAACGTCAGAAATGAAATAGAAAAATGATTTGAGTGCAGCAGTACTGTCCATTTGGCTTAGGTATTCAGGTATTTACATCTTCTTTTATAGATATCACCCTACGATTGCCATATCTTGGCTTTTATGATGGAACTATCATTAGTCTTACCGGTACATGATTTTGTAATGTGTTTGCTAAGCAATCTCTGTTTTACTGAAAGTTTACACCTCTTAAAAGAGTCATGACTGTGACAGTACATGCTAACCAACTGTTGCGACTAGAGGGTCTGAGTTGCAAGTGCACAAAGCTTCACACTGGCAGCAAGCAACAATAGAGATCATACCCCATGCTCACTCTATTATTGCTTGTTTGTACCACATATATATGGTTGGTATTCTTAGCACGCATCCCATTCGTGGTGTATTGTACTGTTGCAACCTCTCCAGTGGTGTTGCGTTGATTATGTGATTCACCACGAACGGGATGTGCATGAGGAATAAAACCATTATATATGAAGCGCGAGCAAGCAATAGTAAGAGAGATTGCGAGCATGATCTCTATTGTTGCTTGCTGCCACGGTGTGAAGCTTTGCGCACATGCCGCTCGGGATTT